>MDTA01167094.1_pt1 | contig 59733 bp, 58 predicted proteins | sample 811151 | NCBI WGS metagenome assembly MDTA01 (sample SAMN05326648, study PRJNA326480) | marine metagenome | isolation source: seawater | place: Indian Ocean: South | collected 2010 | reverse complement strand
GATTTCTTTTATTAATAACGTATAAGCGACCTTTTCTTTTTATAAGTTTATTATTACGGTCTCTTGTCTTAAGGTTTTTTAGAGAACTTCTTACTTTCATTGTTGAGGCTCCGGTTGAGGTGTATTTGCTTCTTCAATTTTTTTAAGTCTAACTTTTACTTTACGAATGTTATTCTTTCTTGACCTTTTCTTGTTGAGTCTTGCTTCTCTTATTTTATTTGATTTTTTCATGATTACTGCGATCTTTTATATAATTAAGTAAAAAAGACAACATATAATTAAATTATATGGTGGGCACGGTTGGGATCGAACCAACAACCCCCACGATGTCAACGTGATGCTCTACCACTGAGCTACGTGCCCAAAATTGTGTTATTTATCAATGATATATAATTACTTAATTACTATCTAGCAAATCTTTTTAATCCTTCAGGGGTAAATAATTTTTCATCATGTGGCTCATCAAGCCTCCATTGAATTTTTGGTATATCCTTTGATCTGACATTAGTTAGTTGATAGCGTCTTGTTGCAAAGTCATATGTGGCAGAATGAATTGATAAACACATTGGTTGGTCATAAAAATTTATTACAGGAAATTCTCTATATGCCATTATCTCATTTTTGTCATCGAAAGTCTCTTCAACTAGCATGTTGTGACTATCTAAATCAAAATACATAGTACGATGAGGAATTATGTGTCTTTTGTCTGATTTGAGATCTGCTTGAACAACGTTAACATTAACTAATTCGTATCTTAGAAATTCTTGATTTACATGATAAGGGGTTAATACTTCTTCAATACTTGTTTCATGAAATTTGTATGCGTTATACGGCATCAATTTTTTCGAAGTCCCTTTAAATGACCAATTATACCTGTCTTTGGCTCCGTTGAAACCATCAAACTGATCTGTAGTTGTTAAACCTTGATTTGCTGAAGGTTTATAATCATAAGCTATATCAGGCGCTCTTCTTACTCGTCTTGTTCCAGGATTATATGCCCAAGCTCTGCGCGGAGTTTTTAGAGCATTTAGAGATTCAATTACAAGTAATGAAGCATCTGCTAGTCTTGGTGGATGAGTTACTTTTGACATCAACATACCTTGCAAACCCTTCTCATTTGCAACAAAAGGATTCCAATAATTTATTGCAATCGCTTCACCTGCGCCAAATGTTCTAGAACTATCAGGATTAACTATAAAAAAAGGTGAAGATCCCTGTATATTTACCCCTCTGTATCTTAATATATGATTCCACACATGGTGAAGTGCCTCTGTAGGGTTTGGAAAAGGAATGCTTCCTACGATACCATCTAAACCCTCACCTTCATCTGTAAGTATAGCATTTACTTTCGATAATTCTAAAACTTCAGGAGGCACAGCACAACTCCTCCGTGAAGGGTATATATGCATCTCAAAAGTCTCAGGATATGTCTCAAACATTTCAATTTGGCCTGGAGTGAGAATACTATCACTAAATTTTGCATAATTATCTTTATCTATTGTTAAAATTATTTGGTCATCAGAAAATGGGTCTGGATAAGAGTTTATTTCAGAGTCAAACTGAGCAATAGGACTACTTATTGGCTCTCTTTCACCTATGATGATGTTAGAAACGTCAATATCTGCTAATAAAAACGATGGAAAAAAAATTAAAATAAATAAAAGGATATTTTTTTTAGTCATATTTCTATGTTACAAAAGGATAATTAACCATTCAATACATAATTTTATATATAATATGGTAAAAGATGTAAAAAAATTTTTAAAATTCTCAAATATTTTGGCAGATGAAGCTCGCCTTATTTCACTCAAATATTTTAAAAAAAAAATAAAAATTAAAAATAAAAAGAAAAATAGTTTTGACCCAGTAACAGTAGCTGATACTAAAATTCAAAAAAAATTAAATTATTTAATTCTTAAACATTTCCCCGATCATTCAATTATTGGAGAGGAAGAAACTCATTTTAAAAATAGTGAGTATGAATGGTGTATTGATCCAATTGATGGAACAAAGTCCTTCATACAAGGTATGCCACTTTGGGGTACATTAATTTCGCTTTCAAAAAATGGAAATATTATTTTGGGTCTTGCAGATATTCCTGTGTTAGATGAAAGATATATTGGATATGAAAACAAATCATATAAGATTACAAATGGTAAAAAAACTAATTTGAAAATTAGAAACAATAAAGAAATTTCTGATTCAATATTAAACACTACTTCTCCCTATTTATTTGCAAATAAAAATGATCAGTCATCATTTGAGAGACTAAGCAAAAGAGTCAAATTAACAAGACTTGGTGGAGATTGTTACAGTTATTGCTTACTCGCTGACGGGCATGTAGATATAGTAGTAGAAAGTGGTCTAAATCCATGGGACATAAGAGCTTTAGAACCAATAATTATTAATGCGGGTGGAATATTAAAAACTTGGGATAATAAAAAGATATCAAATGGTGGGAGAATAATTGCATGCACGAATAAAAAAATTTTTAATAAATGCAGGACAGTTTTGAATAAAAAGAACCCATCCAAGAATAAATCAAAGATGGGTTAATTTTAATCACTAAAGATTTAAGCAAGTGCATCCATTACAGATTGTAATTTCATGGCAATAGACATATCTCCAGAAACTTTCAGCTTTCCTTGCATGAAAGCAGATGTACCATCTACTTCACCTGATCTCATTTGTTCAAATGTTTCAAGAGACATAGATAATGTGCAATCTGCATCTTTATCTTCATCAGAGACGGTATTTGGATTTGATTTTCCATCTAAAAAAATACATCCAGCACCTTCAAAATCAAATTTAACTGTTGCTCCAAGCCCAGTATCTTTTCCTTCAATACCTTTTTGAAACTCAGCTAATAAGCTAGCGACATCAGCCATATTTTAACTCCATTAATTATTAAGAATGGCAAATAAAACAATTTACATTATACATGTCAATATTAAATTGAACTATCAAACATGAAAAAACCATTTTTTTGGGAAAAAGCAAAAAAAGATCTTATAAAAAAAGATAAAAAACTTGGTCGTATCATTATGAACTATCCAAAAGACTTTCTTTTTTCAAAATCAGATCCTTTTTACACTTTAGCTAGATCAATTGTAGGTCAGCAGATTTCAGTAAAAGCAGCTCAAGCGGTATGGGACCGGTTTGAAAATAAAATAAAAAAAGTAAATCCTCAAAATACATTAAATATGCATTTTATGAGTCTCAAGGCTTGCGGTCTATCTCGTCAAAAAATTAGCTATCTCAAATCACTTTCAATTAAATTTACAGAAAAAAAAATTAATCCTAAAAAATGGAATAATTATTCTGATGAAGAGATAATTGAGGAACTAATAAAAACAAAAGGTATAGGAAGATGGACAGCAGAGATGTTTCTTATATTTAATTTATGTAGGCCGGATATTTTTCCTGCAGACGATTTAGGTTTGATTAAAGGAATCTGCTATTGTTATAATATTGATTACCCAATAACTAAGGAACATGCTATAAAAATGTCAGAAAGGTGGAAACCATATCGTTCTGTAGCGACTTGGTATTTTTGGAGAAGTTTGGATCCCATTCCTGTAGAGTATTAATCACTATGAATAAAATTGATTTTTCATACGCTTCAAAATCTGAGCATAACTTTGCACAAAGACTAATAATAAAAACAATAGAAAATATTACTGGAAAAAGAAAATTAGAAAATCTTTACAAAAAATTTTCTATTGACAAAACTAATCCAATTCATTTCTGGAATGACGTTCTAAAGATAATGGACATTAAAGTAAAAAATAATTCAAAAAAAAAATTGAATATTCCAACTAACGGACCGCTAATGGTTATTGCTAATCATCCATTTGGAATCATAGATGGGTTAATACTTTGTTCTATTCTATCAACTAAGAGAAACGATTTCAAAATTATGACCCATGAAACATTGAAATTCTTGCCAGAATTAGAAAATTTTATACTTCCTGTTGATTTTAGTGAAAGAAAAGAGTCAAGACTTTTAAACATTGAAACTGCAAAAAAAGCAAAGGACCATTTGCTCAATAATGGTTCCCTGATTATATTTCCCTCAGGCAGCGTTTCGACTGCAAAAAATTTAAGGTCTGATGCGAAAGATGATAAATGGAAAAATTTTCCAGCTAAATTAATACAAGTTACTAAAGCAAGAATTTTACCTATCTATTTTGACGGCAAAAATGGATTAATGTTTCACTTATTTGCATCTAAAATGAAAAATCAGACCCTAAAGTATTCATCTTATATATATGAAACTAGAAGAAAAATTGGTAAGGAAATTATAATTTATTCAGGTGAAGTAATTGAAAATGAGGAAATATCACATTTTAAAGACCGATCTGAATTAACTAAATATTTAAAAGATATTACTTATAATTTGAAAAATTAGTTTTAATTGTCAATATATTTCTAAAAGTCTATTTTTATTTATTAATTTCGGCCTCACACATTATTTTTACTAACTTATCAAGATTTATTTTAGCTTTCCATTTTAATATCCTTTTTGCCTTACTCGAGTCCCCAAATGACTGATTAACTTCATTTGGCCGAAAAAATCTTTTATCAATTTTTACAACAGTTTTTTTACTCATCCTATCAACAGCAATTTCATTTAAGCCTTTACCAGACCAAATTAAATCAATATTTAAATATTTAGCTGTTTTATCTACAAAAGTCTTAACTTTATGGGTAACTCCAGACGAAATAACATAATTATTAGATTTTTTTTGTTGAAGCATTTTCCAAATTGCTTCAACGTAATCTTTTGAGTAACCCCAATCACGTCTTACATGAATATTTCCTAATCTGAGGCAGGTACTTCTGTTTTTTTTAAACTTTACCAAATCCCTAACTATTTTCTTTGTGACAAATTCGTTATCGCGTAAGGGAGAGTCATGGTTAAAAAGTATACCGGAACAGCAGTAAATATTGTGTACGCTTCTATAAACATCTATCATCCAATGTGCATGCAGTTTAGATATCGCATAAGGGCTTACAGGTCTAAAATTTGTTTTTTCATTTCTTTTTTTGGATTTAATATTACCAAACATTTCTGATGAAGAGGCTTGATAAAATTTCGTTTTTTTTGAAAAGTTTTTTATTGCCTCAAGTATCCTTGTGACACCTAAAGAATTTACATCCGAAGTGTAAATGGGTGAGTTAAATGATTTATTAACTAATGATTGAGCTGCAAAATTATAAAATTCATCAAATTTACCGTTTCTTATAACTCTATTGATGTTTTGTATATGTAACAAATTAAATTTAACAATTTTTACCTCATTTAAAATATTTAATTCTTTCAATCTCCAGAGACGTTTTTTTTGTATTATTTTATCACCTCCAACTACTTCATAATTTTTTTCTAGTAAATATTTTGCTAAATAAGCACCATCTTGTCCTGATATGCCAGAAATAAAGGCTTTCTTTCTTTTCATTTAAAAAAATTTGATTTACGTAAAGTATTTTAATATAAAAATATACAAATATAACATCTCAAACTTAACAAGCAATGCAAAATACTCTAATCAAAATTAAAATTTAATGAAGAAGAAGAAAATAAATAATGGTTTTAATATTGTATCATTTTATCGATTTATAAATATTGTTGATAAGAAAGAATTAAAAAAAGAGCTTGATCGACATTTAAAAGATAAATTGATCAAGGGCACAATCTTATTATCTGATGAAGGTATAAATGGCACAATATCAGGGGAAAAATATGACGTCCAAGAGGTTTTAATAAAAATAAAAAAATTTCTCAATATCAGAAAAATTAAACAGAACTCTTCCTCAATTAACTTTCTACCCTTCAATAGAATGAAAGTAAGATTAAAAAAAGAGTGTGTTTCGCTTGGTAAGAATATTTCACTAAATCAATCAGGTACATTAGTAAGTCCGGAAAAATGGGATAGTGTTATAAATGAAAAGGATTTTATTATAATTGACACAAGAAATAAATTTGAAATCGAAATAGGAACTTTTGATAAGTCATTAAACCCTATGACTAATAGTTTTAGGGAATTTCCAGACAAGTTTAATAAATTAAAAATAGATAAAAAAACAAAAATAGCAATGTTCTGCACCGGTGGTATACGATGTGAAAAAGCAAGCTCTTATTTAAAGGGTAAAGGCTATAAAAATGTATTTCAATTAGATGGCGGAATAATAAATTATTTAAAATTTAAGAAAAAAAGTAAATCAAAATCACAATGGAATGGAGATTGTTTTGTATTTGATAATAGAGTTACGGTTAATAAAAATTTAGTACCAGGAAAATATATTCAATGTTTTGGATGTAGAAGACCTATACAGAAAAAAATCAGATTATCGCCATTTTATAAACAAGGTGTATCATGCCCAAGTTGCTATGATCAAAGAACAAATAATCAAAAACAAAAATCTATTGTTAGACAATATCAAATTGATACAGCTGAAAAAAATAAAAAAAATCATCCATTCAAAAAAATATATTTTGAATAAATTTATTTCTTTATTATTTTTGTCAAATATTTTAAATATTTATCCCAATCATCTGAAGAAATAATAAATCCTATACATTTCTTTGAACCACATTTACATGGATGATCTTTATAATCATTTTTATCAAAAGTATAACCGTAATCGTAGGTAATTTCCGTTCCCTTTTTAATATTCTTTATAGACGAAATCCAAATACGATTATTTATAATATCTACTTCACAGTTTGGTTCACAAGAATGATTTATATACCTAGCTTTATTATATAATGGTGATCCATCTATATCAAATTGACGATTAAGTTGGAAAATATATACTGACCCGGTCTTTAGTGAATTCATATATTTTTTTAACCTTCTCTCAGATCTTTTATCTCCTTCATGTCTAGGTATCTTTTCTCCAATATATTCAATTATTTTAGTATTTTTCTTAATATTTTTTGTTGCAAAAATTCCGGTTGCATGAATATTTGATTTTTTAACTTTCCACATACTTCAGCTATTTGATTTATATTTATTACTATTAATTTCATAAAGGTAAAAACCCACCGGTAAGTAATATATAATATTTATCCAATTATTAAATAAACTTAATGTTGGCAAAACAGGAAATAGGGTAAGAATAAAACATATAAGTAAACATACCTGAAAGTCACTCGTCCGCTGTTTACCATTAAGCATTGATTTTATATTAAAAAATACTTCTCTAAAAATATACAAAACAATGAATACTAAAAATGAAAATCCTATAAGTCCTGTCTCTGCCAAAGACTGTATGTAATTATTATGTGAGTGTGTACTACATCCTCGATCGTTAACCTTATATTTTTTATCATCACAAAATATTCTAAAATTTTTAGGTCCGACTCCAATTAATGGATTTGATAAAAACATATTAATTGAAGATCGATATATACTATCGTGCTCTGGTGAGAATATTATGATTCTATATTGAGGAGAGTTAAAATTCATTTGATCTAATGTAGTATCAATCATTCTTTTTTTTATTTCGCCAGAACTAAATGTAATCAAAATGACAAAAACTAAGGTAACTAAGAAAGTAAAAATTCTTACAAGCTTATATTTAGAAATCATAACTATTAACAATACAGTAGATATGATCATTAACCCTGCGGCTGTTCTTTCACCTGATAAATAAACTAATAAACATGATGATATCAATAATAACATGAGAAAGAGTAAACTAGATTTTGTTTCCGAAAATTTATATAGAATAAGACCAAAAAGTAATGGAAATAATCTTGATACGTAATTTCCTAAAACTAGTTTTTCATTAAATGAGAGCATTAATCTATTATTAGTTACAGTTGCAGGGTATAGAATTGGTGAACCAAATATAAACTGTACATAACCATCAATAATAACAAAAATAAAAATTATTATAAAAATATAAGTAAATGTTTTTAAAAATTTTTTATTTTTTTCAATTAGTAACCATACTGCAAGTGAAAATACAAAAAATCTAAAATAAAATAAACTTGACTCAAGTGAAAGTATAATATTTTCAGACAAAAAAGACGATAAAAGTAAATATAAATAAAAAATAGAAAAAAAATAAGTAAATTTATTTTTGAGGTATTTCCATTCTTTTCTTTTAACAACAAAATAAACAAAAATAATATTAATTATAACTATTGATAAGTCTGATAAAAATGGCCCTGTTAATAGAGATAGTGGTAATAAATATACAATCCAACTACTTATACTTATAAGGACTTTACTATCACTGTGATGTGTCAAATTTTTAACAATTTAATTTTCCAATAATTTATCTTTGGTATTAAATTCATTAGAAATAAACACATAAATCATTCCAATCGTAATACCAATTAAAAATAATAATGAAACGAATAAAATCGGATTTCTAAAGTTTGCTGTTCTATTAATTCTATCAAGATTGTACTGAAAGAAATATTTCTTAACATTATAATTTTTATTTTCAAATTCAACATCAAATAATTCTAAAAAAGTTTCAAGTTCAATTAGTTGGTAATTAGAAATATTCTTTGGATATTTAGTGCCTTGCTCATAAGAATTTTCAATGTTCAGTATTCTACTTTCTTGCTCTAATATATTATTTTTTATTTGATTAAGTCTAATTTCTTTTTCCTCTTCATAAATTGTGCTAAGGTATTTTTCTCCAAGTAAGAAATTTATTGAATTATTATAGCTATCCGCATTTAAGTTAATAGACTCATCTAGTAATATTCTAGGTTCATATATCCCAAGTGCATTTGCCGAGCGCATATGAGCCTGAAGATCTTGTAATCTTAGCTCCTTTAATTTTTTCTTTTGGATTAGTTTTTCTAAAATTTTTTTTTCATCTAAAAGAATCTTAATCTTTTCACCTCTTATTCTGCTATTAGTAAGTTCTCTTATATCTTCTATTAAAAGATTACTTGTGAAATTAATCAATTTTTCAAAAATAAGATAAATGTTTTCTACATCTAGATTTGAATTATATGAAATTTCATATTTTCTATCATTTAATGAGATTATTTCTATATTGTTATAAACATGATCAACAAATAATTCATAAGACTCAAAATTATAATTTTTATCATTTATAATATTATTTTTTATGTCTAGCAGCTCAGATGTGAAACCTTCTTTATTTTCTAAAGAATTATTAAAATAGAAAACAGAATCTGCATCAATAAAATTCTCTCTTTTTATTACAGAACTCATAAAAGAGTCTAAGTTAGAATGCTTGAGACTTTTACTATGTAATATTATTTGATTATTATATGAATAAGACACGAAATAGGAGTTGTAAACAATACCTAAAATCAAGAAAATAAAGCCAAAAGTAATTACAATTTTATAGTTATTCAAAAATAATTTTAATAATAATATAAAATCCGTATCATTCTCATTGTTGTAATTTAAATTAAGATATTTCATATATACATCATAGATATTAACTATTTTTCTATTAAATTACTTTTTTTAAAATTACTAATATTATTTTCCATAATTGAAATTACTTTGCTTGGAAGATTTTGGGCAACGGCTTCACTAATGTCTTCAACTATTTCGGTAATGTTATCATAATGTAAAAAAGTCTCATTTGCTTTAAATATATCTTTATTTTCCGTAGGGAGTGGCTTGTTGTCAATTAAAAGCTCCTCATTCAATTTTTCACCCGGTTTCAATCCAATTATTTCAATTTTTATATCCACATTTGGATTATTCTTATTTCTTTCTACAAGGCCTGAAAGGCGTATCATTTTTCTTGCAAGCTCAATTATCTTTATTGGATTTCCCATATTTAATACAAATACCTCACCCCCTTTTGAAAGTACATTAGTTTGCAGAATAAGTCCCACTGCTTCAGGAATTGTCATAAAATACCTTGTGACATCCTCATGAGTTACTGTTAGATTTTCCCTATTGTTTATTTGTTTTTGGAAAAGTGGTACTACGGAACCTGAAGAGTTAAGTACATTACCAAATCTAACGATTGTCATCATACAGTCATACTTTTTGTTGTAAGCCTGAATAATCATCTCAGCGATGCGTTTTGATGCACCCATAACACTCGAAGGATTCACTGCTTTATCAGTAGATATTAATATGAGTCTAGAACATTTAGATTTGATACATGCATTAGCAATATTAAAAGTTCCCAAGATATTGTTTCTCGCTGCCTCGAGTGAATTGTCGAGATTTTCTAATATATTGACGTGTTTATATGCAGCAGAGTGATAAATAAAATCTGGTTTAATTTTATTTACTATTTCATTAAGTTTTTTTGAATTTGTAATGTCTAACAAAAAAAAGTTTGTAGTAGTTGTTAAAGAATTTTTTTGACATATTTTATCAATTTCATTTTTTACATGGTATAAGTTAATTTCACTTGAGTCTATAATAGTTACTTCATCTGGATCTGTATAAATTATTTGCTTTACTAGTTCACTACCAATTGATCCTCCGCCACCGGTAACAATAATTTTTTTATTTTTTAATGTTCTTTTGACATTTCTAACGTCAATATCTAATTTTCTACTAAGAATATCTGAAATCTCAACTTGTTTAAAATCACTAATTGTTATGTTACCGGATACTAGTTCAGATATATTAGGTAATAACTTTACGCTAATATTTAAATGATTAATTTTATTTATTAATTCTCTTCGTTGTGACAAGTTTAACGATGGTATTGCTATTAATATTTCATCAATTTTTTTTTTTGTATTTAAAGTAGATATTGAGATAAAATCATAGACTTTTATTCCATCAATTATTAATCCTTTTTTTGCAGGATCGTCATCAATAAATCCAAGAATATTTGTATTTTTTTTAAGTTTTAAATTATTTAGTTTAATGTTACTGACAGTTTGCATCCCTGCAAGTCCTGCTCCATAAACTAATATATTTTTACCTGTATGCGAGTTTAAACTTCTCAAGTATAACACTATGGCTATCCTTGTTTGTATCATCATAATGTAGAGAATAATTGGATGCATTAACCCAATACTTCTTGGCACTGCACCCTTAAAAATTAAAAGTATCAAAAAAAATACTAATAAATAAAACAACGATCTTGATGAAATTCTTATTAATGTGTCGATTGTAAAATATCTGAAATATGTACTATAAGCACCTGTTAGAAAATATATTAAAAAAAATAATGATGATGCGATAAAAAAAGATGCGAATTCAGGAATTGAGTCAGGAATAAATATAATTTTCAATCTTATTGAATAAGATGCCCAGAGTGCAATGTTGACGCAGATTAAGTCTAAAAGAAATATTGCTGTTTCTTTATAAAATCTATTATTCATTAGAAAAACTAATTTAATTCATTCTGACCAATACACAGAAATTGGTTTATTAAGAAAAGCTGATATTGGATAAGTTTTTTCATTTTTTACTTTCACCGCTTCTTTTAAAGTATTTAATTTATCATATCCTTTGATATACAAATAAGTATTTTCAGCAGAAAAAAGAGCTCTTTTTGTATATGTAATTCTTTTATAATCTATATTACTCGCAATATCAGTAATATTTTGATTGTCTGTTGATAGTAACTTAACTAGGTTCGAATCCCTTTTAAAGAAGGATGCTGTATGACCATCCTTACCCATGCCTAAAACTAATATTGAGATAGGTAATATTTTTTTCAAATATATATTGTTATTTACAATAGCGTGTTTAATGATTTTGTGATCACCTTTTAAAGGGAAAAAATTTACAGTATCTATCTTATTCTCATTTAACGACTCTATTATTTTTTTTTCATTACTATCTTTACTGTTGCTGTCAACCCATCTTTCATCGGTAATTGAAATCCTAATTTTATCCCAGTTTAGCTTCAAATTAAAAAAACTTTTGTAAAAATTTATAATAGAACTTCCACCGGGTAAAATGATATTAGCAGAGTTTTTATTCATCATGATTTCATTTAATTTATCTTTGATTATTAAGATGAACTCTTTATTTAGGTCATACTCTGATTTGAAACTATGAAATTTAATAAATTTGTTATTAAATTCACTCATTAGCTAAAATAATAATTGATTTCTCAATGGGATATATTTTTTGAAAAAATTATATTTTTTAGAGTTCTAGATATAATTATCATATCAAAAGTAAAAGATTTTTTTTTCAGATATTCATAATCAAGTTCAACTTTTTCATCAATACTCATATTATCTCTACCACTTATTTGAGCAAGTCCAGTAATACCGGGTATTAAATTATGGATTTTTCTTATTTTTCTTTTTTTAATAAGATCATTTTGATTAAATAATGCTGGACGTGGACCTACGATTCTCATTTCTAGCTTTAGTAAATTTATGAATTGTGGCAACTCATCAAGACTTGATTTCCTAAGGAAATAACCAATAGAAGTAATATATTTATCTGGATTTAATAATTTGTGTGTTGCTAGTTGAGGCGTATTATTTTTCATTGTTCTAAATTTTGCCATGTAAAATAATTTATTATTATGTCCAACTCTTTTGGACCAATGAATTACTGGTAAACCAGTTAGTATGATTATTAATAATGAAATTAATAAAAAAAAAGGAAGTATTATTAATGTAATCAATAAATAAAAAAGATAACTTGATAAAAGTTTCATTTGTAAATATTTATATACCATTCTATGAAATTTTGAACTCCTTCTTCAAGCGCTGTGCTGGGTTTAAATTGGATATTCTTTTTTAGCGCAAGGGAATTAGAATAAGTAATTTCGACATCACCAGGCTGTCTTTTTTGAAATCGGATTTTAGCATTTTTGCCAATAACTTTTTCTATAATTTTTATAAAATCTAATAACTTAACAGCTTTTCCAGCGCCAACGTTGTATATCGTGTAAGGTGCAGAACTTTGGTGTAGTGTATTATAATTTTTTTTCCATGAGCTATTATGTTTAGGAGGGAGATTAATAATTTTTGATATTGCTTTAACGACATCATCAATGTATGTAAAATCTCTTTTGTGATTACCATTATTAAATACATTTATGACTTTATTTTTGTAAATTGCATTAGTAAATTTAAATAATGCCATATCTGGTCTTCCCCATGGCCCATATACAGTAAAAAGCCTTAATCCAGTAGTTGGCAAACCATATAGATGTGAATATGAATGCGCAGCAAGCTCATTTGACTTTTTTGTTACTGCATAAAGTGAAATAGGGTGATCGGTATTATCATTTGTATTATATGGATGTTTTTTATTAAGTCCGTAAACAGAACTGGATGATGCATAGACAAGATGCTTTATGTTATTTGTTCTGCAACATTCCAATATTTTTTGGAAACCAACAAGGTTTGAGTCAATATAAGACATCGGATGGGAAATAGAATATCTTACACCAGGTTGCGCAGCAAAATGTAAAACGTGTGTTATTTTATATTTTAAAAATAATCTTTTAAGTCTATTAAAATTGTTAATATCAAGTTTGTGAAAAGTAATTTTTATATTCTTTTTAAGATATGCAATTCGTTTTTTTTTCAGCTGTAAATCATAATAACTATTCAAATTATCTATACCATATACTTTATTTTTTCTATTCTTAGATAATTCTTTTGCCAAGTGAAATCCTATAAAGCCAGCTACTCCTGTAATTAATATATTCATGATATTTTTAAATTTGAATTTTTTTTATAAGAATTCCACGAATCCTTACAGATTGTATTTAAAGTTTCATTTGGCTCCCAATTTAAAAAAGATTTAGCAAAGGAAATGCTCGTATAGGACTTTGCAATATCCCCATTTCTTCTAGGTTGAATTTTAAATTTTACTTCAATATTGTTTATCTTCTCAAATGTTTTGATCATCTCTTTAACTGAATAGCCTTTACCTGAACCTATATTTACCGTGATAAATTTTTCATTGAAGTCTTCACTCATCAGTTTGTTAAACGCTAGAATATGCGCCTTTGACAAATCAGAAACATGAACATAGTCTCTTACGCCGGTTCCATCTTCGGTGTTATAATCATCGCCATATACATTTAGGAATTTTTTTTTGTTATCAGCAGTATATAGTATCTGATTCATCAGATTAGATACCATAAAACGATGGCTTTCACTAATAAGTCCTGAACTGTGTGCGCCAGCTGGATTAAAATATCTTAATACAATTACCTTCCATTTTGAATTAGTGAATACCATAGACTCCAGAATTTGTTCTATAGTTCTCTTACTATTTCCGTAGGGAGTTTTCGGTTCAATGGCACAATTTTCATTTAGTGGCATATATTCTGTCTCTTTATATACAGTAGCTGACGAACTAAAAATAATTTTGAAGACCTTGTGATTTAACATCGCGCTAAAAAGGTTAATCGAACCGCTCACATTGCTTTCATAATATCTTAAAGGGAACTTAATAGACTCAGGATTATTTTTTAATCCTGCTAAATGTATAACTACATCTATTTTATTTTCACTGAAAATGTGATCAAGTTTTTCCTTATTTCTTAAGTCGATTTCATAGAATTTTATTTTGGTATTAGTCATGTCTTCAATTGCTTTCAAGTTGTCCTTGTCTGAATTACATAGATTATCTATTACAATTACTTTATGACGATTTATTATTAAATCGATTAGTATATGACTACCTATATATCCACATCCACCTGTAAGAAGCACATTCATAAAACTAATTCTTCTTATACATATCCTTAATTGCAGATTCAATATTATAGATTGGCTGGTAATTCATTATATTTTTAGCTTGGGTAATGTCTAATCTAAAAGGGTCATTTATTTTACTAAATAAGTTTGAAATTATCGGAAATGTTAAAAGTATTTTAATTAAATATTTACCTGGTTTAAATTTTCTAATTTTATTTCTATGGGCTTTTCCAATTTCATTCACAAATTTATTTATAGAAACATCATCATTGTCAGATACGAGATATACTCCTGATTTTGATTTATTTAATGTACAAATATAAATAAAATGAATTAAGTTTTTAATATAGATATAACTTCTTTTAGTTTTTATATTTTTAAAAGGCAAAGGGATTTGCAAATTAATTAACTTTAATAAAATTTTAAAATTTCCTCTTAATGGATATCCGTAGACCATTGGTGGCCTTAAAATAAAATACTTAATTTTACCTTCGCATAATTTAATTAAAGTATTTTCAGCTATTAATTTTGATTTTCCATATTTTGAGCTTGGATTACATTTACTATTTTCAGTTAAGTTGCCAAATTGATTTGAATTATCTCCGTATACTGAAACGCTACTCAAAAAAATTATTTTTTTTACCTTATTTTTTAGACATTGTTTTATTATTTTTTCTGGTAATTGGGTATTTATTTTTTTATAGGAATTAAAGCTAACAAAATTTTTATGAGCAAGTCCAAAACTTATTATAATAATTTCGTTATTATTGATTATACTTTTCCAATTCTTAAATGTGTAAAGGTCAGGTATAACATAATTTTTAAATGGTTTTTTTTTAAAATTTGTTTTATTACGCCTTGTAATAGTAGTAACTCTAAATGAATTTTTACTAATTAAATAATTTGAAAGATTATAACCGATAAAACCTGATGCTCCTATTATGAGTACTTTTTTCATTTTCTTAAAATTTCAATAAATTTAAAAGGAAATTTCAATAAAACTAATAAAATGCTTGAGAAATAATTATTTTCTTTACATGCCCTTACTATTTCGAGGTTTTGATGAAATTTCCAAAATATTCCTTTACTACTAATACCACCATCTCTCATATTTATCATTTTCAATTCAACTCGCTTAAAATTTAATCCTGCAATATGATATCTTAATATTAACTCAAAATCTGCTGAGACTCTGTAATCTGTTTTGTATAACCCATATTTATGATAAATATGCTTTCTTACGTAAAATGTTGGATGAGGAAACATGTATCCAAATCTAAGTTGCCACGGTCTAAAATTTTTTGATGAATATTTTCTACTTATTTTATTAACATCGTTTCTCTTTACAATATTAAGATCACCATAGACACCATCAATATTTTTCAAGTTAGATATTTTTTTTTGAAGGTTTAATATTACATCATTATTCATAAATTTATCATCTGAGTGCAGAAATCCAATAAATTCTCCCGAAGCTAACTATATTCCTTTATTTAATGCATCATAAATTCCACTGTCTGGTTCAGATACAAAGTAATCAATATGGTCTCTAAATTCTTCAACTATTTGGCAAGTGCTATCAGTTGAACCGCCATCAATAATAATATATTCGATGTTACGATATGATTGGTTTATAACTGAAATAATAGTTTCTTTAAGGAATATCTCACTATTGTATGTCGCTGTGATAATTGAAATTTTCATATTAAGAGAGCTTGTAATCTTGTTTCTTGAACAAACTTAAAATTAATAATGGCACTAATGGATGAGCAACTGGTATTTCAACTAACAATAATAAAGATAAGAAAAATAAAACTATTACATTTCTGAGATTTTTTTGTATTAAAAAAATAAAAATGAAAATGACTATAAATAAAAACCCAAAATGAAAAATAAAATTTCCTAGAAACGAAGATATTTTCATATCGTTTCTACATATAGTACAATTAAAATCATTGATCGATTGAATTGGATCTACTAATGGTAAAAATAAGTTGTGAAAAGATAGTATAAAAGGTGTTATGGCTCCAAAGATTCTTTTACTTCCACTTGAATCTCCTTTTATGAATTCAATAAATCCTTGCTCATAAATACCAATTATAATATTGCCAAATCTCTGATCTATCAAAATTAACGTGATAATCGCAAGCCCTAATATCGCATATATGACATAATTAATTCTGAGTTGCTTTTTGGCAATTAGTGCTGCAAGATAAGTGCATGCATAAAAATATGCCGAAATTATTGACATAGAAAGTAGTAGACCGATAAATCCTAACAATAAGAAACTTCTTGTTTTAAATTTATTATCATTCAAGTAAAGAATGGTTAATAGCATACAAAGTTGTAATCCAAAAAAACTAGGCTCAGTCGCAAACGAAGTAGCGCCTCGGGAACTTGTAGTTGATGCAACAATCAAACTACTGAAAATTTTTTCACCAAAAAAAAGTTGTAGGAATGCAGCTAGTATCCAAATAAGTAAAGAATAATAAAATAGTTTTTTTGGGAATGTGTATCTTTGAAAATAAACACTGAAAATAAAGAAAACAAAACAGAAATTTAGGTATGATAAAAAATTTCTTAAAAATAAAATATCTAATTTATTGTTTAAAAGTAATGAGACAAATATGAAAGCTAAAGGAATAATAAAAATGTAATATGGTGGCCTTTTTTCTAAAGTGATTAATAAGCAAGTCAAAAAAGAGAGAGAAAGCACAATAGTTACGTACGGTTGAATACCTCGGAAATCTCCCATTAATTGGAAATAAGGAAAAATCATTGCTACACAAGCAACAATCATAATAATTTGGTTCAATTTATTTGATGTCAATTTGTAATCTCTCTGAATATTCTCTTTAATTTTGTCAGTCTTTCGTCATAAGAATTGTATTTTTTTATAACAAACTTTCTTGCTTTCTCTAAATATTCTGTATCATTTACCAAATCGAAAGCTATCAGAATTTTTTCTACACAATCTATAGGCGAAAAAGGATTACAATAAATTGCATATTTCTCGATTATTTCTCTATTAAATTCTTTATCAGATAACACGATCGGCTTCATAAAGTGTAAAGCTTCTATTGTAATTGATGAAAACACCTCTAGGACACTTGGAAGGAATACAACATGATTATTCATATAAGCATTCACCATCATTTCATATGGCTGTTTTCCAATAAATCTAATGTTGGGTTTATTTTTAAACATTTGTAATTGCCTTTTACTTAAATTATTTGGTGAAACAGTAACTTCAAATTCAACACTAACTTTCATTTTTTTAAATAATTCATCCATAATAGGTAAGACATGTAAACCTTTATGAGGATAATTTTCAAAAGGGCATAAAACTTTTATTTTTTTATTATTTAAAATTTCTTTATTAACACTTATTGAATTAATTTTATCTTTTATAAATCCTAGAGAATTTGGAACATGAAATAATTTTTTTTCTGATATACTGTATTTACTAGAAAAAATATTTTTAGAATATTCCGTTTGAAATAAATAAAAGTGAGCTTTTTTTAAATAATATTTTTGATAAATAGTTCTACATTCTCTCATTAAAAATTCTATTAATGAGCGTCCAAATAATATATCCTTTGTTTTAGCGAACAAAAGATATGGATTTGAACAGCCCATCAGGTGTCTACTCTTAAAATTTACGTAGCTAGGGCCAGCCATTGTAAATACAAGATCAGGGCTGATATTATTCTCAATATTCTTGATCAATCTTCTTGATACTAAACTTTTAGAGGGGCTTTTGTTTATAATAGTTACTCGCTCATTACCTTTTATTTTTTTTTTTATCATTGAGTACACTTCAGGTGATATTACGTAATAAAAGATGAAATCTTTATCTTCTTTTGATGCAAGAATAAAGTTTGCTGCATTTTGAACAGGTCCACCCTGAACGTTAGTTGAGCAATTAAACAGAATTTTTTTCATATACTTTTAATATTTCATTGTAGTAATGATTTGCTATTAGATCCTTTTTAAAATTTTTTATATATGTGCTGTCCTTATTATAATTGTTAAAATTATTTTTTAAAATTTCTACTAGTTTTTTTTTGAGAAGATCTCTTCGCCCATCAGGTACAAGAAAAGCTGATGTATTTTTTAAAAGTTCACTTGCACCACCACGAGACTTATACGCTAGAGTGTTTTTACAAAAAGCTATGCTCTCAATAAAAATATTCCCAAATCCTTCATATTTTGATGTGTTAACAAAACAGTCAACTGACCTTAATAATTCCGGTATTTTGTTAAAATATGAGATGAAGGTTATATGATTAGAAATGTTTAAAGTTTTTCCCAATTTCTTTAGATCTTCTTTTTGTATGCCATCCCCTACAATTACTAAATGTCCTTTTCCAAGTATTTTTCTCGTTTCGGCAAATACTTTGATTACATGATCAATTCTCTTTTGTTCAATAAATCTTCCTATTGTAAGCACAACCGGATGTTTTTTAGTATTAATATTTATTTTTTTTATCTCATCAAAGGTTCTATCTATGACTGGATTATAAATTACTTTTACCGCCTCAATATTTTTACATTTTATAATGTTTAAAGATTTTTTTGTTTCTTCTGAATTACATATAATTAAATCAAAAGAATTTATTACTTTTTCCATAAATTTATAAATTATTTTTTGCCTTAATGAGGTTGGTTGTACATAAATATTTGCAATTCTTGCAATTAGAATTGTTCTATTTTTTTTGTTAAAAAATTTATTATATAAACCGAGCATAATTATTGGAATTTCAAGAGAAGCAACAATGACATCTGGCCTATTTCTATCTATATAATTTTTTAATCTAAAAAAACTTAAAATTGCAAATTTTGAATTTAAACTTTTAATATTTTTTTGTTTGGTAAATTTAAATAAAATTCCCTTGTTAGTTGCACACAATATTTCAGTCGCATTTCCAAGTTTATCGAAATATTCATTTAAATATAAAAAAATTCTTTCTGCACCGCCGTTATTTAAACCTGGTAAAAAAAAACATATTTTCATAAATTTATATTTCTTAAATTAAACCCTCTATCAAATAAAGGAGACTCATCTATTACTCCTGGAATTTTGACTAAGTCGACTTTGATACCTAGAAGTTTTCCTTCATACCCAGCGGAGCTATATGAACAAATTATTTTTTTTGCATTTTTATATAATTCATAAATTGGAACGTTTGATATTGTTAAATTTTGATGATTTATATTCTTCAAATATCTATTATTAGCTCTTGGATGAGGTTTTATTATAAAAATCTCTTTTGGTTTTCTTTTTATTAAATCTTCTACATAGCTTAATAGTAATTGTCCATCATGAAGCCCTGGGGCAATCAAATTAAATTTTTGCTGTTTTCTTTTCAGACTTTTTAAATAATTTAGTCGATAAATTTTATCCATTACATCTACTCTTTTATAATTAGAAAGCTCATATATTTTTTTTGAAAATTTTTCTTCAGCCAGAACATGCTCAGGCTTAGGTGAAAATTTAGTAAGGTCTACCTTTGCTTGATCAGATTTTGAGAGAAAATAAACTAGTTTTCTGTAAGATGAAGGCCCATGCTGTAATGCAATATGTTTAATTGACTTTTTAATTAATAATGAAGTTATCATTCTTCCATATGGATATTCGTGTAAATAATAATAAAAGGTTTTTATTTCAGCTTTTTTAAGAAATCTATCTAAGCTTCTATAAAGAACTAGCATTCTAATAACACGATGTAATGAAAATTTTAATTCAGCTACAATTAGCTTGTTTAGTTTAACATTTAAAAAAGTGAATTCTTCATTGTATATTTTTTTCCATTTAAAGATTATTTTAATTATGAGGGGTGTTAATTTAATTACATCTAACAATTTAATTTGATTATCGATTAAGTAAAATTTTTGGTTACTTATTCTTTTTTTAAATTTAAAGTATTCATAAATTGAGATATTTTGATGAAAACCGTCAGTAATTATACTCACCGCGTATTTGTCATGCTCCTTTATTTTATCTGTATATTTATCTTCTTGATCCAATTTTCCTTTTTTTGGTTTGAAATGAAGAGGATATCTAGATAAAAAAATATTTTCTGAAGTTTTCTTTTTATTATTTTTGTTTGAGTAAATATTTGAAAGAGAAATAAATAATATTTTAAGAAAATACATTGTTGTTTTAATTGAAAGAAATTTCAATTTTTTTTTATGATGATTGGACAATAGTTCAATTGAAATATTTTTTAGATTTCCCATTATATCTGAGAAATCTTTATCATCACTTATCAAGCAAATATGATTGATTCTATTTTTTTTTATATAGGCCTCTATTATTTTATAATTAATAAAGTAATTATATGTATTAAAAAGCTCAGTTCGTTTTGCAAATAAATCAGTGAAAAAAAATAGAGAAATATTTTCAAATATTAATTTATTTCTCAAAAATAATTTATTTATGCTGTAGATCCAATCGCAATATTTATCTCTATAACGTTCAGCATAATTATTGAGTTCATCATGGTCATTGATTATTTTTAAATTTAAATTGTCAACCTTTCCAGCTCCAAGAACATAAATTGGCAATCCATTATATTTTTCAGGTAAAATTATTGAATGATTTCCTTTGAGGACAATTAATTTTTTTTGTTTTTTCATAAAACAAATTTTTTATAATCATTAATTTTGAGTAAAAATTTATCTGAAACTTCTTTTTTAAATTGTTTTCCAATTCCAATGAAATCGATATTATTTTTTTTCGCTGCATTATAATCAGAAATAGAGTCCCCAATACAAACTACTTGCTTTTTTGAGTAATTAATTTGATTTAAAATTATATTTATGTTTTCTGACTTCTCATTTGGACTACCACATATTATCTCAAAATATTTAGTTATTTTCCTTTTTTTTAGTATCTCCCTTATCTCTTTTTCCGGTGTAGCTGTATTAATGGCACAGACTGTATTTTTTCTTAATGATAAATCTAAAAACCCTATAATTCCTGGAATATAATCACATTTAACTACTTTCGATGTTACTATTTTAGAGAATTTATCAGCAATTAGTATGATTTCACTTTTTTTCAAATTTATTCCAAGGAAGTTTTTATGAAAAAATGCAATTTTTTTAAATCTATCTACACCTAAATTTTGATTATGATATTCGATTACTTTGTTTCTTACTTCTTCGCCATATTGAAAATATAGCTCTCCAAATGACTCGGCTTTAACTTCATTTGAGTCGACAATTGTTCCATCAAAATCAAATATTATAACTTTTTTTCCTAAAAATATACTCATGCGAATTCTTAATATTAGTCATTCTTAATTCTTTCAATCATTTCAAGAATACCTTCACCGATATCTTTATATTCTCCAGGAGTAATTTTTACTGATGGTTTTGGTATATATCTGTATGGACTAGATGAATAATGGTCTGGATTTGAATTATTTTTAAATTTTAGATTTTTTTTGATACCACTTATCTCAAAAATCATTTCAATTACTTGTTTGGATGATAAAGTTTGTTGTCCTGAAATTGTAACAGCTTTATTAATGTATTTATTACTTAGAATATCGACACTAATTCGGGCTGCGTCCAAGGCATAAATATACTCCCTCTTTTCACTACCAGTTCCATTATATAAAATGGATTTTTTATTTAGAATTTCAGTTACATATTTTTGTAATCCATTCCATTCTTGAGCTCTTGGACCATACAATGATCCATACCTTAAGAAAGTATATTGTATGTTATGCTCTTTGTTGAAAGTTTCAGTTAATATCTCTGAAGCTTGTTTTGAAGCTCGGTAAAAAGATCCATGAGGACTATATACGTATAAAGTGGAGGCCATTATGAATCTCTTCACTTTATTTTTAATCGCTGCCTCAAGCACTAGGGAAGTTCCGATTATATTTGTATTTATAGTTCTAATTGGATCATTCTTAGATTCAAGAATATCTGCTACACCAGCAAAGTGGTAGATGCAATTAGCACTTTTAGTGACTTTTATTAATTCGTCAGGATTAAAAATATCCCCGACTATCATTTTTTGATCATTTCGTAACCATTCTGATTTTTTCTTATCAAAGATGGTAACGTTGTAACCTCTGTTACTTAATTCATCGGCAGTATGACTACCCATGAATCCTGAACCACCAATAACGACAATTTTTTTTCTATTTTTCGACATTTAAGAAATTTTGCTCCCAATGTTTAGGGATCTTATTATATTATTTACTGCCTGAATTTCCATTTCATTTCTACATTCAATTGACATTGAGCCAATATGAGATGTAAGTAAACAATTATCAAGTTGAATTAATTTTCCATTGTATGGTTCATTTTCATAAACATCTAATGCCGCACCCGATATATGGCCGTCTTTTAATGCATCATATAGATCATTTTCATTAATAATTCCTCCTCTAGAATTATTCACTACAATAGATCCGGGCTTCATTTTAGCCATTGAGCTTGAACAAAGAAGATTTTTTGTATTGCTATTTAATGGTACGTGAAAAGAAATCACATCGCTATTATGTAAAATATCATCATAATTAACAAAATTTATATTTTTAGAACCATCAACTTCTGATTTTAAAATATCATGTATAATAATTTCTTTTGGTTCAAGACTTTCTAATTTTTTTACCAATGCCTGCCCAATTCTACCATAACCAACTACTCCAATCACTGAATCAGTTATACTTTTTCCATATGCTCTAAACCAATTTCCTTTATGCATATGCAAATTAGAAACATGGATTTTTCTTAGCATTGAAATAATAACGCCAACTGTCATTTCTGCTAAATAAGGCGATGGAATATCAGGGGTATTTTTAACTTTTACATTATTTTTTTTAGCTGCAATTAAGTCTATGTTATCTAAACCGATACCTACCCTTGAAATAACTTTTAATTTATCATTACCTTCGATTACTTTTTTTGAAATTTTTTCCGTACCGGCAATAATTCCGTGACAGTCTTTAGACATAGACAATATATTTTCTTCATTTAGTTTTTTTTTGTATTTGTTTTCTATTAACTCTATATTATTTTCGATACATAGCTGCTTTGGAATTGAGCTATTTTCTGAAAAGGACGAAATTGAAGCGAAAACTTTATACATCTGACTTTATTTTCTAAATGCTGGCATTGGAATAAAATTCATGCATTGTTTTTTTCGAGCCTGAGCTTTTTTCCACTTACCCTGTTGGTTGTAATTTTGATCTTTAATTTTCCATCCATCACCGTACCTAAATGCTAGAAAACCCTCTATATCTGATGGCAACTTTATAGATATGTCGTGTACTTGAAAGTCAGTTAAATCCTTGAAATATTTTTTTGGGAATGTGTGTGAATAACAATATGTCGTATTTATATACACATATAAAAAAACCTTAAAAATACCAAGAAATAAGAAATTTTTAAAAAAAAATCTATTGATATACTTATTATCTTTTTTAAGATTCAAAAACTTATTAAAACCATAAAGCAAAATTTGTTTAGTTTTAGCAAAAGATCCTATTGGTGTATTTATCCATCTCATAACTGCATAGTTTTCTGTTTCTTTGTAAAGATAAATATCTATGTCTATATAGTTGCCATCGTTATTATTTCTTTTTAATTGAATTATATTATCTATGTATACAAAATCTTTTTGTATAATTACTTGATATCCGTTCGCTGAAAAAAAATCCTCAAATTTTGACTCAGCAGGCATACAATCATACCAAATAGCAATATCTATATCATGATCCCAAGGTAGAATATCATTATCTCTGTATACACCTAAAGCTGTGCCCGCTTCTATCCAAAATTCGGTCTTTTCTTTATCAAAAAATGTTTTCACTAATTTGAGTGTATTTTTAAATTTATTCATTTTATTCATAAAACTCTGACTCTTTTTTTGCTTTTTCTAATTCATATGCTGTATCAATATCTATCCAATTACAATTTTTCATATACACTGGTTCAGTCGGTAGTAAATTTATGACATTATCTATAGAATAATATAAAGACTGGTCATCACGCCCCTCATTTATCTCGTTTTCAATGCATTTTATTAAATTTGACATAAAGTTTTTTGAAAATTGATATATACCAACAGATATTCCATCTACTGTATTAAGCTCTTCTATTTTTTTACGAATTTTAATGATTTTTTCATTCCTAATTGTGACTTTAACTGGATCTGCGTCATATAAATTTTTATTTTTTGATTTATCAATCAATATCTTATTTTTAGACTTAGAATTGATAAATAATTCAACGTCCTCTAGGTTACATAATAAATCACTTGTAGTAAAAATTGTATCACAGCTACAGTAATCTTTGGCATACCACAAACTCAGCATATTTCCTTTAGATTTATAATCATTGTTATAAACATAAGTAATTTTCATGCCATTATAGGAGTTACCAAGTATTTCTATATATTTTTGATGTTCTAAACCAATTACAATAATCAGTTTTTCAATTTGCAGTTTTGTAAGCCATCTCAACTGGTATTCAATCAAGTAAAGCTTATTAATTTTAATCAATCCCTTGATCCCATTTGGTAATATTTTTCTTAATCGTTGTGAAATTCCTGCAGCATATATTATAGCGTTCATATCAAACTAATAAATAGTCCATCCCCCATCAACTTTAATGTCTGCCCCTGTAACATATGAGGAATATTTTGAAGCAAGAAAAAATATTGATGTAATTACTTCACTTGGTTCACCAAATCTTCCTATAGGTATTTTTTCACAAAACTTCTTATAGTTCTCTTCATCTTTTAAAACAGCTTTATTGATTTCAGTCAAAAGCGGGCCTGGTGATATACTATTTACTGTTATATTTGATTTTGCTAGTTCAATAGCAAGTGTTTTTGTAAACATAATTACTCCACCCTTACTTGCTGCATATGCTGCTCTTGAAGGATATGAAACAGTCGCAAAAATACTTCCTAAATTAATTATTCTACCAAAATCACTTTGTTTTATTAAAGGCAGCAGTTTTTGGGTTACTCTAAAAGTGCCTGTGAGATTTATATCAATTATTTCATTCCAGTCAGCATGATTTATACTTTCAACAGGATTTCTAATATTTATCCCTGCCGAATTTACTAAAATATTAAGTTTTTTATTAAATTTTTCAGATGTGTAATCGTATAATTGATCTATATCTTTTTGATTTTGAACATCACATTTAAAATATCGAATTTTTTTATTAATTTCATTTTCTAATTTAAGGACAGTTTTTTTTAATTTTTCCTCATTTCTTCCAATAATTAATACTTTGGATCCTGACATGGCAAAATTCTTAGCAATCTCCATTCCAATTCCAGAACTTCCTCCTGTAATGATTGTATTAGTATCTAAAAAATTAAATAATTGTTTCATTGTATTTAAACAGGTTGAGGAAACAGTCCTCCATCTACCTTTATAATCTCACCAGAAATAAAATTAGCATCGTCTGACATTAAAAACTTAACAACCGGGGAAATATCTTCTTCGCGTGCAACTCTTTCCAATTTTTTAGTAGAATTAATTTCTTTTAGATCATGTTCATTTCTTCCTTTTAATGTCGACATAAACCTATCAGTTTTGGTAGGTCCAGGCATCAAGCAATTCACATTTATTCCATGCGATCTCAGCTCCTTAGCTAAAGATCTTGTCAATTGAACAATCGCTGATTTGGCAGTTGAGTAAGTTGTTTCTTTACTAACTCCAAATGCAGCGTTCAGAGATGATACTGTAAGAATCTTTCCCTCGTTTTGTAATTTAAGATGAGGAACAACAGATCTTAGTGTGTGTAAACATGAGTAATAGTTTCTTTTAAAAATATTTTCGTGCTCTTTATAGTCTATCAAAAAGTTATTACTTTTCGCTTTGCCTCCTTTTGCAAGGCTATCATTTCCAGCTATGTCTCCCCCTGCATTACATATTACACCGTAAAGAGTTTTATGCTTATTTATACAATCTCTTACCATTATTTCAGTTTCATTTGGGGAAGTTAGATCAGCTTTAAAAAAATCAGCTGAGACCCCGTAACCTTTTATTTTATCCAAAATAATATCTACTGAATTTTCTTTGTCGTAAACTTTACAAGCGTCCTCGCTGATGTCTGATAAAATAACATTGTAACCAGCTTCTGCTAACGTAAAAGCATATGATAGTCCAAGCCCTCGTGTTCCCCCAGTTATCAGTATATTTTTCATTATAATGTTTTTATCAATGACATTACATTAGCAGCAGACTTAAATGCGTCATTAATTTCAATTTTTTTTAGATCTTCACCTCTTATACCATTTTCATAGTCAGAGTATAAGTTTAAGTTTTCTCTTAAATGCTCGACATTTTCTATGTACTCTTTTTTATTGTGCTGAGAATTATCATAATAATTCCAGTATTCTTCATTATAAATATGGCAATTTCTTGTAATTTGGGCTCCTAATTCAATTGATAATGTCTCTATTTGGTCACTAATTTCACTCAACTTTTTAAAAATATCCAAAAAGTCAACAGCTCCCTCGCCAATTATGCATCTAGTTAAAGCTATACCATCTTTTAATTTACCAATTTTATAATCCTTTATATGAACATTTTTTATTAGAAATTTTGTATTATTAAAAAATGATAATGGAGTATCACATACTGAAAATGAATTACCAATATCCCAATTTATACCTAAATAATCTACTGATATATTTTCTATTAAATTCCTTAATTCTATAGAACTCAAATCTTGATGATTTTCTATTAAGGCAATGGAGTCATTTTCTTTAAGAATATTTAAAAGCTTTATTAAATCATTGCGAAAGTTTTCTAAGCTACTGTTAAAATGATTGCTAGAAAACCTATTTCCACCATAAAAAACTTTACCTAGATGATTCATCTTAATACGAAATTTTTTTATGCCTATATTTCTTAATTTTGGTATAGCTTTTATGAAGTATTGGTGATCAATTTTTTCAAAATCGATAAAAACTTTATTTCCTGACTTAATTATATCATCAATAAATTCAATACCCTGATCCAGACGACTTAAATGAAATACTCGATCAATTGGAAATTCAATTCCTGCTAAATTATACTTTTTACTTAACTGAAGAATATTATTAATTTCAAGTTTAACGAAATCATTTTCATTATCTTCAATTAAACCGGTGGAATACCCAAAAGAGTAATAATTCAATAATATTTGATTATTATTTATCAATTTTTTATTTAACTGTATTTTTGTCAATCTCAGCAATTAAATAATTTACATCAATTTGCGATGAATTTGAAATAAGCTTATGATAATTCAATATATTATTAATTGATGTTTCTTCCATCTCTTTTCTTGTCTCACGGGTATGTGATCCTATATGGGGCGTTAAAATAACATTATCAATTAATTCATAAGGTGCAATTTTTCGTTCTTCGTCAAATACGTCAATAGCAGCTCCAGATATTTGATGTGATCTTAGTGCTTGTGATAAAGCAAGATTATCTACAACAGCTGATCTTGATGTGTTTATTAAAATTGAATTTGGCTTCATAGATGATATTAATTTTGAATTTATTAATCCTCTTGTTTCATTATCAAGGGGTAAATGAATACTTATTATATCTGAAAAAGAAAAAATTTCTTCGAGAGATTTCTTTGATACCCCGTATTGATTTGCAAATTTAATATCCCAGGATCTTCCATATCCTGATATTTTAGCATCAAATATAGATAATCTTTTTACAATTTGTTTACCTATACTACCCATGCCTATTATTCCTACGTCTAAGTTTCTAATTTCCCGTCCTACTATTGGATTCCAATCACCTTGTTTGAGTTCATTGGACATTATAAACGTACTACGTAAAAGAGAAATCATGTTTGCAATGCATAGCTCTGCAACTGCTATTGAAGGTTTATCTGATGTTTTAAATATTTTTACACCTCTTGCTTTTGCTGTTTGTATATCAATATTATCTGTTCCAACTCCCACTCTTGAGATTGCTTTCACATTCGGAAATCTATTAAAAAAAACTTCATCATATTTTTCCAAACCTGCAATTATATACTCAGAATTACTAAATAGTTTAGGTTCCTCTAAATAAGATGTTTCCTCACCTGATAGATTATATTCAACATCGATATTATAATTTTTTAATATATTCATATCAATATTCTTTGACTTATTAAAGTTGTCTATAGCTATTAAAAGTTTTTTCATTTTATTTCTTTTGAAAGTAAAAAATAAAAATATCCGATACATTATGTCCAGTTCTATTACTCTTTACCAAAGTTTTATTTTCTTTATGAAATTGAAAAGTATTAAAGTTTTTTATATGATTTGCGAGTTTATTCATTTTTTTTTCTATAATCTTTTTATGCCTACTAGAATAATATGCACCTGAAACTCCATTTATAAAATCTTGTCCATCGGATGCAAGAGCAAAGAACATAAAAGGAAAGTTAAAAGGCTTTTGTAACATCATATTTGCAACTAAATGCTGATTTCTTCCCCCTTTTATTGCACTTTTTAAATTAGAAACTTTGACCTGTATCTCACCGCTTGATAGAACTACGTAGTTTCCTCTTGGGAGATTATTATAAATATTAATATATTTTTTGCTTAGTCTTGAAGCAAATAAATATGCATTATTGTTAAATTCATTTTTCAACTGGAAAACTTTTTTTACATTATGATTTAACAGTTCTTTGCTTAAATCAGAGATAAAATTTTCTCTTGAACCTATTAAATAGTTATAAAATTTTTTTTTATCTCCTCTCACCTTATTGACATCAAAATTATTATAATAATTTTTTATGTTTATAGGTACAAGACTAGTAAGTTTATATTTCTTGATTATAAGATTGGGGTCAATACCCTTAGAATATATTGTAGGACCGGAAGATATTGCATCAAATCTATGACTTCTTTCATCAGATAAGATTAAATTAATAATTTCTTTACATTTAGCGGCATCAGCTAAACCACCACCTTTAATTCTTGATAAAGATTTTCGAATAATATTTACCTCTCTTTCAGGTGTTCCGGAGACAAGTAATTGAGAAAGAAATAGTTTTTTTTGTTGAAAACTTATTTCTTTTATTGGGTAGGAAATCATTGCTGAACCACCGCCCGAAACCAGTACAATTAATTTGTTATTTTTATTTACTTTACTGACAAATTTATAAATTTTCTTACCTGCTTCCAAGCTTCTATTAGAAACAAATGGATGAGATGATTGAAAATATTTAATTTTTTTTGAATTTCTTGGAAGTTTGTCTAGATGTGAAATAATCAATGCATTATCTATATTTTTAATTCCCAAAACTGTTTTTAACCCTTTGAACATCGAGAGGCTTGCTTTTCCAAAAGCAATAACTGAAATATTTTTATCAACTTTAAATCCTTTATTTTTTATAAATAGGATATCTTTTTTAAATTTAATATTTTTGTTTATATATTCACCTGGTGAGGAATTATTTAATGTTTTCTTAAATAATTTAATTAATTTTACAGAATTCATAATATGTCATTTATTAAATTAGCTATTCCACTACTTTTTCTGTTAATGTTTTTTGATATTGAATATTTAGTAACAAAATCATAATTAAATTCCTCATTTTGAACCCTTCTTGAAATAGTATCTCGATCAGGAATACCATCTTTGATTATATCAAAATAAACGACTCTTTTTTTAATCAACTCTAATGATTTTGAATTTATATTTCTAATTCCTAAATCAAAAAAAATAATAGGTTTATCTGTGGTGCATGCTTCAATAAAAACTGTACTAAAGTAATCAAAAACAAATAAATTAGCATCTTTTATTATGTCGAATAATTTTCCATAAACTTTTTTAAATATTTTATCTTCATATAAAAATGTAAATTTTTCTTTTGGATGCATTTTTGTGATAATATTGCCTCTAAACGTTTCATTTAATTCAGATTGCCAATCCAAATAAATTTTGTCTGGTATATCTTGATAAGGCCCATGTCTATAATTCGCTCCTCTCAAAGTAGTAGGAAAATAGTAATTGTTTCCTTCTAAATCCGTGTTAAGTATTTTTTTATTTGGATTATACAAATTCTCAAATTCTGGGTTTCGATGCAAATAAACAAAGTTCTTATTTTTAAAATAAGGAGAATTTGAGTAATTTTCTGAATAGCTTGAACCATAACCCACAACGTAGTCCGCTATATAGTTATCTCCATCATCACCCCACAATGGTTCATCCAATACACCAGATGAACCACCATGAACTAGATTTATTATTTTGCCTTGATTAGTTTTAAATTCATCTCTTGAAATCCTAATGTCTAGTTCAATTCCAGAATTACAAACTAAAAAGCAATTTTTATTCTTATGTGTATTAAAAACAAAATTTTTACTTATAAAAGATTCTATGTGCTTGATAATAATCATATCTAAATTTTTCATTCTTGATAGAATTTTATTTGAAGAAATAATGTCTCTTATATGATATTTGATTTGTAAAATTTGCTCTTTATGATTTTTAATATTAATCTTTCTATAAGGTACAAATGATGTATTGATTTTTAACTTACTAAACTCATTTAAATTTTTTTTTGTAATTCCTCTTCCCTTTAGGTAAATTTTTTTTCCAAAAAATGAAAAATTTTTCAAATTTAGAAAAAAAATATATAGATTTTTGAGGTATATACGAAAATTAGACTCAAACTTTTTTCCAAAATTTTTACCTTCTAGATTGATTACTTCTTCTTTTATTTCCTTATTACTAATATATGGCAAATTAGGTTGATTAATATTTTCAAAATAACTTAAATTGTATTTGTTTGAGTACTCATAGTTTTTGAGTAAAATCTGAGTAAATATTTTTAAAATATCGTAAAAAAAAATATTATATAAATTTTGATTGTTTCCGAAAGTTTCAGATAAGATCTTTTTTTTTTCCTTTAATGCAAAAAAAATATCTAAACAAATCTCTCTTTCTTCTTTAACTACTTTTTTTATTATTTCATGAATTCTTTTATTACTGTCCATAAAGTTTAATTAATTTGTCATTAGTCATTAGATCCTCAACTTTTTTTAGATCTGATGGAGTATCAACACTAAAAACATGTTTATCAATATTTACCATTCTTACTTTTTTTCCTATTTGTATAATTCTAAGCATATCAATAGATTCAATCTCTTCTAAATAAGTTTGTTGAGTGTTATTAAATTCAATCAAAGAATTTCTTCTAAAAGGTATAACGCAAACTTGTTTATATTTTTTAATTTGTTCTGAATATTTTTTTGTTGATGGAATTGGTTCTCTAGAAAAGTAAATTGCGTCATTATTATTGTCTACGACAACTTTAACTTCATTTGGATCTTTAAATTCTATTTCAGAATTGATCTCTGACATCAAATTTATCACCTCAACATTATTATCTGCTAGCATTTTATTAATAGATAAATCTATCATTTCTGGTGTAACCATTGGTTCATCTCCTTGATATAAAATAATAATGTCAGTTTTATATCCTTTTTCCTTTTCTATTTTCACCATTGCCTCACTCACTCGATCGGAAGCTCTTTCATGATCAGCAGATGTCATGATTGCTTTACCTCCAATACTATGTATGTAACTTTCAATCTCTGTATCACAAGTAGCAACATAAACTTCTTTTGTCATTTTACTCATTTTAGCTCTATAATAACAATGTCCAATCATTGGTATGCCATTTATTTTCTTTAGAGGTTTACCAGGGAACCTTGAAGAGTCCATTCTAGCTGGAATGATTAATATGTTATTTGACATTAATATTTTTTTTTAAACTATTAATCTCTCTGGCCTTTGTATCTATCATTCTTATATCTAAGCTGTAAGCAATAAACTTATAATCTTGCTTTATAGCTTTTTTTAAATTTTTTATATTGGGTTCTATTATATGAATCCCTTTTTTAATTTTATATTTATCCGCTTTTTTTATAATTTTTTTTATAGCATTTTTAAATATTGGACTCTCAAACTTACCTGCAACGCCAAGAGAACCAGATAGATCATATGGGCCAATAATAAAACTATATATTTTTTTAGAACTAAATATTTCGTCTAAGTTACTTAAGGCATGTTTATTTTCAATTTGAATTATCAATTTTGTATTTGACTTTTGCCACTGAAGATAAGAACTGAAATTATTACCATATCCTTGAGCCCTTGCGAGTCCAATACCTCTTTTTCCATTTGGAGGATATTTCATACTCTTGTATGCATGATCAATGTCAGAGATACTTTTTACATTTGGCACTATTATTCCATGAGCTCCCATATCTAATACTTTTTTAATTTGATCCTCAGAATTTGACTTTAATCTCACCAAAGACTCTTTTCCTGAGAGGTTTATAACTCTTATCAAATCTTGTGCTTGACTTTCTGTAATTGCTGAGTGTTCTAAATCTACAGCTATCCAATCAAATCCAGCTTTTGATAAAATTTCAGCAATATCGTTACTTGGTAATGTAATCCAAGTTCCCAAACTAAATTTTTTATTCTTTATCATTAGATTATTCTATAAACTTCCACTCTAATATATCATCCTCAAACATATCTTTTTTTACTTTCATTCCAATAACTTTGTCAATTTCTGCAGGACTTATTCCAGTTGCAGGTCTTTTCCATGTAAGATGGTCATAACTAATTACCTCATTTTTTTTGATATGCTTGGAGATTACTAGACTTCTTCTAGCATTTAATCTTGAAATATCCTCAGATTTTAATGGCTGTTTAAAACTATCACCTAAAATTTTTGAGTTCCTATTAATAATTTTAATAAATTTTTCCAAATCACTTTTGTCCATTGCATGATAGTGATCATTACCTGGCAATCTTTTATCATGAGTAAAGTGTTTTTCGATAATTTGACAACCCAACAACGCGGCAATTTCTAATACTTTCATATCAAATGGAAGTGTGTGATCTGAATAACCAATTATTTTTTCGGGAAAATGTAATTGCAAATCTTTTATCATCGCAAGATTAGCATTTAATTCAACTGTAGGGTAATTAAGAATGCAATGGAGGAGAGCAACTTCAGTGTTAAAATTGCTTATCCAATCAACCGCATTTTTAATTTCAATCATATTCGAAGCTCCTGTGGACAATATAATAGGTTTTTTAAAACTTGAGATATACTCTATAAACGGCTTATTAGTTATATCTGAAGAAGATATTTTAAATACGTTTACTAAATCGTTTAAAAATTTTGCCGACTCCAAATCAAATGGAGTACTCATAAATTCAATCTTGTGATCTTCACAAAAAGTTTTTAATATTTCAAATTCATTTTTCCAAAATTTATCATACTTCTTGAAAAGTTGATGTTGTGATTTAGTTTTTTCAAGTTTCGTATCCCAATACGCAGGTGAATTTTTTGAGGCTATTGTATCAGCTTTATATGTTTGAAATTTAACTGCATTTGCACCACCTGCAGCAGCTTGCTTAATTAAATCTTTAGCTACCTCTATATCGCACTCGTGATTAACCCCTACCTCAGCAATAAGATATGGTCTATTAAAGATATTTTTTTTTCTCTCAAATACGTCTAAAATTTTCATTTTTATATTAAATATTGATTTATAATATTAATTGTCTTTTTTTTGTTATCTATAAAATTGTATTTAACCATTCTTGAGTACAGTTTTTTTCTAAATGCTACATTGTTGATTAATTTTACAAAGTATTTAGACAAAATATTAAATTTATAGTTTTTTTGGTACATCTTGAGTACTACAAAACCAGTCATTATTGAGCTAAACGAGTGTGTTTGCTCTCTTTGATGCTGTGGTATCACTATGCCTGGTATATTCATATGAGCTAATTCAAAAACTGTTCTTCCGTTTGAGCAAATTGCTAAATCACATTTTGTCATTATTTTTGAAATAATACCAGTTGAGTTATGAATTTCTAGATTATGATCATCGATTGTTTTCTTGCTTAAGGTATTAGCATATCTATATGCAGGGCCTGTAACAATGTGTATTTTTATCGAATTATTTTTACAAATTTCTTTAACTGCCTCATATATTTTATAAGTGAGATTAAATTGATCAGATCCTCCAAAAGTAATAATTATGTTTTTAATTTTTCTTTTAAATTTAACAGGTTTAACTTTTTTAAATTCATCTCTAAGAAAAAAATATTTACTACCCCAATAAGTGTTTGTGTATGTATTTAAAGGTTTATCATATATTTCATTAATTGTTGCATCAGCATATTTTGACCCGATTCCAATGTCTTCAAAATTAATTATACTGATATTTTGTTTCTTAATATGTAATGTATCTTTGTAATAAGTTGAAAGTATATCATTAATGACTAGATTAGGCTTTAGTTTTATAATTTCTTTAATAATTTTACCTTTTTGACACTTTATTATTCTATATTTATTTTTAACTATTTTTTTTACATTTGGAGCATCAATATTATCTGTTATGAAGATAATTTTTTGAAATTTTAATGAGTTTGCAATAGCTAATGCTCTATAAACATGGCCTAAGCCAACTTTACGATTAGCGATAACTCTAAATACAATTTTATTCATTGATATGACTAATCAGTATATCTTTTTTATTACTTTTTTTGTTGATTTTATAATAAGTTCAATTTCATTGTCTGTAAGAGTTTCTTGAAAGGGAAATGAAATCATATTGTCAAAAAAATAGTCAGCATTAGGGCAATTTGCTCTAGAAAAACCAAGTTTTTCATAGAGTGCATATCTATTCAGAGGATAATACTGAACTACACATTGAATTCTCTCTTCTCTGGACATTGTTTCAATAAACTTATCTCTTTTCCCCCTCTTTTCTAATGCAACTAGCAAATGATAATTATGTCTTTGTGATTTCACCCTATGAAATTCTAATTGTTCATATTGTTTTAAGCTATCTATAAAATATAGAGCTCTTTCTTGTTTTAAATTATTGATCCTATTTACTCTTTTTAATAAATGACTGCCCAGTGCGCATTCGACCTCACCAATACAGAAATTGTTTGGTATTAATTTATTATTTTGAAGTGATGGCAAATCTACATTACCCATGGCGGGAATCCAATATTTTTTTCTAGTGTATTTAAAATCACAGTGACCGTTGTGTCTTAACATCGGAACTATATCGGCATGTGACTTATTTTTTACAACAAGCATACCGCCTTCACCAAGGGTAGTGATATTTTTATGTGAGTGAAATGAGTAAATTCCAAAATCACCAAAAGTTCCTGCTTTTTTATTTTTTATGCTAGTACCAATAGCTTGTGCAACATCTTCAACAACTAAAATCTTATTTTTCTTAGCAAGTTTAATTATAGGTGGCATGTCTATACAGAAACCGTACAAGTGTGGAGCAACAATTACCCTTGTTTTTTTTGTTAGGCATTTTTTTATCATACTTTCGTTAATAACCCTTGTTTTCGGATCTATGTCACACCATACTATTTTGGCGCCTGTTTTTATAAATGGGTAAGCACTTGACGTATATGTGTGCGAGGGAATGATAACTTCATCACCTTTTTTTAGCTGACAAAGTTGAGCTGAAAGCTCAAGAGCTGATGTGGCAGAATTAACAGCAAAACAATATTTACTTCCTATGAATTTAGAGAAATTCTCCTCGAATTTTTTTAAATATGGGCCTTGAGTCAATGTTTTAGCCTCTCTCATGACTTTTACAACATGATTAATTTCAGATTTAGTATAGCTGTGGCTTCGAGAGGCAAACGGTATTCTAAATGTATTTTTCATAAACTTTTTTAATTCACTAATCTTATGACGTTAGGTTTTTTTGTAAGCAATGCCCCGTTTAAATATAAGTCTACTATTTTATTATCATATTGATCGTATATAACCCTAAGATGTGAAGGGTGAAAATCCGACATTAAAAAAAGGCGTCCCAATTTTTTTTGATTAAAAAATCTCCAGTGTTTTAAATCTGACATTGATTTCAAAATATTCTTCATATCACTTGCAGCTTTTATAACGGTTTTAGTCCCAATATCATGTAATTTGTCTCCGTATTCAAGTGTTGGTAAGGAATGATGAAGTATTTGACCTGCATCAGGATCTTCTGTAATTTTATGAAAAGTTGCTCCAGCAAATTGTGGCATTAAAAAATAAAATGGCCAAAATAGTGTGGCACTTCCTTTAAAATATGGAGAAATTCCCAAATGCAAGTTTATAGCTACGCTAGGCAAGATATCTATGATTTCTTTTCTTAATAAATCAGTTCCAAATATAATACATAAGTCAAATGATCTGTAAGCCTTGATGAAATCTACAACTTTTTTACTGTTTAATTCTTTTGGGCTACATAAAATACTATTATTTTTATCAAATACATCATAAATTTGAATGTCACCGTATGCACTTAGCTCAGCATAATTTCGTTCGGAAAAATGTTTTGTAAAATTTTGTAAATCGCGCTGATCTAAATTCTTTGGGGGCTCAGGTAATACGCTTTCCCTTTTCATAATTATAGAAGTAAAATTATGATTTGTATTTAAAATTTGTTTGAAAAAGTATAAATGACGTGAATGTGATCCTGAAAATAATAAAATGTTCATATATTAAATCTCGACAATAATTTTTTTTTCGACTAGTAATTTTGCTATTTTATTTACCTTTTTTATTTTAATTTTAATCTTCTTGGCTATCTCATCTGTGCATACTTTTCCATCAGACATAAAAATTATCCATAATATTATATCAGATATCGTCATTTTTGAATTTGGTAAATATCCACCACCAAATGTATTATACAGGTTTCTTTTTGAAAGCATTATTTCACCAGATATGTACTTACTTTTATATATTTGCCACTTTTCCATTTTTTTTATTAGATCAATATATAATTTTAATGATTGATTAATTTGAGCTCCATTGACGTAATCAAGATTGTCTTTGGACGTATGATATTGTGGGTATTCATAATATTTATCTTTTGTTATTGATACTGTATTAACTCTAAAAGCCTGAGAAGAGTATTGTCTTTCGTCACTGCCTGAAATATCAAATGGATAAGTATAATATTCTTTTTTATTATCCTTAAATACTTGCTCAACTGCTGTATTTATATAGCTGTTCTGTTCAAAACTTTGCTTATATCCAAATTTACCTGGCCCTCCAACATTTGTAATAACTAAACCATGATCGATTTTTTTAATTATTTTTTCATTTTTTTTACAATAAGCTAATGCTCCGATTGTTTCAGGAATAAAAATAACTCGATAACTCCATTTTCTATTTTTAATTTTACTTAAATATTTCGCTAAAAAAGCAGTGCATAGAATACCGCTTAAATTGTCATTTGCCATGGAAGGATGACATATATAAGTCGAAATCAATATTTCTTTTCTTGACGAGCCTTTAATTAATAATTCTCCGTAGGATAGCGAGCCATTTTTAAGAGAAGATTCGATGAATACATGAAACTCGCCCTTGTAACTTGCTAGTTTTTTAAATTGACTCCAGGTTACTGAAAATCCCCAATTTTCTTTGTAATAAGAGGTTCTGTAATCAATAACATTATCTTTTAATTTGTTTGTATGGATGTGTTTTTTTAAATCTTTCCACTTCATTTTTTTATTGATTGGTATGCTATAACTAATAACGTGCAAATTATTTTCATCAAAATCAATTAATTTTTTACCACTTGAGTCCTTTATCCATGCTGATTTGATGTTCCACTCTTTTGGAACCTTCCAATCATATACTTTTGTTCCAGATTTTATTTCATATATCTTTATTGGAATAATTTCACTTATTATATTTAGTGTTTTTCTATTTCCATCACCTGTTAAGCTTCTATTTATTGGAAATAATTTTTCTAGATATTTTTGTATTTTATGTTCGATAAAATCTTTATTCTTTTTCATTACAAAATTCTTGTTAATTCTATTTTGTTGAAACAGTTTTCAACACTTGTGATGGGTTATTTTAAAACACATCGTAACTATTTTTTTTGTTTTAATATCTTTTTTATTTTTCATTTTGTTAATTAGAAACTATTTTAGTGTATTAACAAATCAGTGGATTTTTTAAATTCAATATAATCGATATTTATCGGTAAAGAATTATTAAATGAATTAATATCATCAATTTTAGAAAACTCTATAATTTTCTTATATCCAATTTTTAACAAATAATTCAATATAGACTTTAAATCATTATTCTGATTTTTATACCCACTATTTCCTTCAATACATAAAATAGGCATATGTTTTTTAATTGTCTTTTCCAATCCTTTTAATACTGCAAATTCTGATCCCTCTACATCGATTTTTATTATATTGATTGTATCTAAACTATTGATTTCATTTAAATGGTCTCCCTTGTAAAATTTACTAGTTAGCAACGAAGAAGAGTTTTGATTAGTGAATATTGTTTTTGAACCTAAGCTATATTTATCAAAATACTTGAAGAAATACATGTAAGTACTCGAATGCTTGGGAGGTCCGAGCATAAGCTCAGCATTTTTATCAAGAAGACCAAAATTAAATATTGATACATTACTGAATTTATTCTGCTTTATATTTGTTTTCAGTATTTCAAAAGTTTTTTTATAAGGCTCAAAAGATAATATTTTTGTTTTATGATTTTTTGCAAACCCAATACTATATATTCCAATATTTGCGCCTACGTCTAAAATGGTAATTTTTTTACCAGATTTATTTTCAGCATACTTAACTATTAGAGCTAGCTTTTTATTACAATTATCAAAATTCGTATTTTTTAAATCAATATATTGTCCAGTATAAATAATACCGTTATTCTCAATGTTTACAATTGAATTTAATTTTTTAAAATTAAATAATTGGAATAACAATTCTTGTATATGTTTGAATAGAATTATTATTTTTTTGAACATCTGATGAGTAAGTATTATTCAAATCAATGAAAGTAAATATTTTTTGTAATCATTACATGGGTAGTTAAAAATTATTTTTTTTAATTTTTTTTTATTAAGATTCCCTATTCTAAGTGACGTCTCTTCAGGACAACCAATTTTTATACCTTGTCTTTTCTCTAGAGTGTGAATAAACATAGATGCCTCATTTAGTGAGTCGAAGGTACCTGTATCTAACCAAGCAGAACCTTTCTCAAGTTTTAAAATTTTTAATGAATTATCTTTTAAATAATGATTAATTAAATCTGTAATTTCTAATTCACCTCTTTTTGATGGTTTAAGTGATTTAGCTTTTTTCGATACTGTAGAGTCAAAAATATATAAGCCTGTAATAGCATCTTTTGAGGAGGTTTTTTTTGGTTTTTCTTTTATAGATAAAATTTTGTTATTTTTTACTTTGACAACACCATATCTTTCTGGGTCGGAAACCTCGTAAGTAAATATTATTGATCCACGATTTTTTTCTAACTTTCTTTCCAAATCTGCAGTAATTGTATTGCTATGAAAAATATTATCCCCAAGAATTAAGCAAGTGGAGTCTTTACCTATAAACTTTTCACATAATATAAATGCTTGCGCAATTCCTTCAGGTTTAGGTTGAACGATATATGATAAATTTATTCCAAAATTAGATCCATCTCCTAATAATGCTATAAAATTTTTTTTATGTTCTCTTGTTGTAATGACCATTATCTCCTTTATCCCCATACTTATTAATGTTGATAATGAATAATAAATTAGTGGTTTATCATATATTGGAAGCAGCTGTTTTGAAGTTGAAACAGTAATAGGAAAAAGTCTAGATCCTGTCCCACCTGCTAGTATGATTCCTTTCATAATTTATATTTTTCCTAACCTTTCAAAATCGTATTTTCCAAGGGTAACTTCTTCACACCACTCAAAATTATTTAGATACCACTTGACTGTATCTAAGAGGCCTGAATCAAATTTTGTTTTAGGATACCACTTTAAGTCATTTTTTATTTTTGAGATATCAATTGCATACCTTAGATCATGACCGGGTCTGTCAGTAACAAATTCAATTTGATCTTTATATGTATTGCTATTACTAAGAGGCCTTAAATGATCCAAGATCTCGCATACTTTATTCACTAAATCAATATTTTTGATTTCATTAATTCCACCTATATTATACGTTTCGCCAATTTTTCCATTAAAAAGTATTTCTTGTAAAGCTTCTATGTGGTCATTTACATGAATCCAATCTCTAATTTGTTGACCATCTCCATACACATTTATTGTTTTGTTTAGTAAAGCATTAATTATAGTAATAGGCACTAATTTCTCAGGAAATTGAAAAGGACCATAATTGTTAGAGCAATTTGTAATAATGACGGGTAAATTGTATGTCTTATGCCATGCACGAACTAAGTGATCAGAAGATGCTTTAGAAGCAGAGTATGGTGATGATGGTGAGTATGGTGAAAACTCAGTGAATTTATGATCTAGCTCAATTGAGCCAAATACTTCATCTGTTGAAATATGAAGAAATCTAAAATTAGGTATGTTTTTTTGTTTTAAATATAATCTAATAATTTCTAATAAGTTGAAAGTGCCAATAATATTAGTGTTAATAAAATCTAGGCTTGAGTCTATACTTCGATCCACATGCGACTCGGCTGCGAAATTTATAATAAAATTAGGTTTAAAATTCATTATTTCTTTCTCAACTTTATTTCTGTCTTTTATATCAAGTTGAGTAAAAGTATAATTTTTGTTGTCTTTAAAATCTTTTGTAGTGCTTAAATTTCCTGCATAAGACAACTTGTCAATATTTAATATATGAAAATTGTTATTTTGGGAAATAGCTCGTATAAAATTGGAACCAATAAAACCACATCCACCAGTAATAACTATTCTGTTTTGTTCCATAAATGATTTACCAATTTCTAGGGTTAGTCCATTCTTTCTGCGAATATGCCCTTTCGTTTATAATATCTAAAGTATTTTTATCAATAGATTTATTAAGCGAGTCCATAAAGAACTTCAAATGAACCGGAGATACAGATCCAATAATTATTTTAGATAACTTAGGAAGGTAATTTAGATAAGAAATAGTTAGTTGTTTAAAAATTTTTTCATCAATTGATAAGTCTGACTTAAGAGAAGAAATGTATTTATAAAGATTATTTGAACTTGCAACATTTTTTTTTATCACATTTTCTCTTTGAAATAATATGCCTTGTAATAAAATAGATCGTGCAGCAATTTTAATATTTGATTTCTTTTTTATTAAATAATTATAAAAATAAGTATCAGTAATATTTACAGGAATTTGAACCCAATCATAAAAAAAGGAATCCACCGTATATTCTAACTCTTGGAGTTCATAAACGGAAGTGCCAACAGTATCAACTAATTCATAATCTTTAAGAAGTTTAAGTCCTTTTTGAATATTTTTATCTGAAATTATTTGAATATCATTTTGATGAAGATAACAAAGATTTAATTTTTTTAAATTTAGCTTTTTGATCGAAGATTGAACGCTTTTAAACATTATATCGACGATGTTTTGATTTTTTATTTCTAAATTATCAATTTTAGACGAGATAAATAATTCCTTATTTTTTTTATATAAATATTTACCGACAATATTTTCTGACTCTCCATATCTTGGTGAGCTATCGATAGCATTAACTCCACAATTAATTGCGTAGTTAAGTAATTCTATTTTTGGATATTGATTTTTTGAATTAGAAAATCCATAATTTATATCATTTAGTCCTGCTGTTCCGAGACAAATTAATCTATTACTTTTTTCTAAATTTTTCTTCTGCATCTTTAAAGTCATTAGGATTATCAATGTCAGAGACATCATTCTGATCAATTTCTAATGGTATAACTCTTTTTCCACTCACTGACCCTGAAATAATTGTAGCTCTTTTGATTATTTCAATATCTCCTGATTGGAAGTAGCATTTGACTAACTCCTGTCTTGGTAAATTATATGTCTCTTTCATGGTATTTTCAAAAAATCCTTTTATGTAGTTTCCATCTCTAATCCACTGTCTGTATGGGTGCTCAGAGGATTTTATTACTGACCTTAAAGATGTTGCTGTATCATCAGTACTTAAAAGTTTGATGCCTTTTTCTATTAATCCTGGTGGTCTTAAAGGTGAAGTTGGACGTAGTAAAATAATATAGTCATATATTTTATTGTATATTTTTTCTGATTTCATTAGAGCTTCTTGTATAACAGGGAAATCTTGAATATTATCTCCTGAAAACTTTTTAGAGCGCATAAAAGGAACCTCAGCACCATTTTCTTTTGCCACTTCAGCTATTTCATGATCTTCAGTTGAAACAATTGTGTTATCTATAATTGATGACTTTAATGAATAATCAATTGAGTACTTTATTAGAGGGTAACCATTGAATATTTTTATATTTTTTCTTGGTATTGACTTACTTCCACCTCTTGCGGGTATTACGGATAAAATATTCATTTAGATGAATTATTTTTAAAAATATATCGATTAACATATTTTAAAATATTTTTAGATTTTTTATTGTGAGTTTTCATAAATATACCTGGGCCACTGCAAATACCGACTACTGACTTTGGATTCTTATGATTATCAACTACTACATCATATTTATTTCCTAAAAAACCACCAGAAACTAATGATACACCATTACTTAACTGTGTTTTTCCATAAGTGTAGTTTATCAAGTTTTTCATAGATAATGACGCTGATACGATAGAGTCTAACATTGGACCAATATCAACTCTCCAAGTTTCTATATTTTTTTTATTACAGTATATAACTCCCTTTTCTGAAATTGTTCCTTTACCTAAATCAATAACGATTCCGTTAGTATTCATTTGCTTTAGTATTTTCTCTGAAATAACTGGATTTGAATTTGTGCAACCGATTATAATGTCAATATCAGATAAATTATTAATTTCTTTAATGGAGATTTCTGATAGCACTCCTTTATTTTTTATTTTATTTAAGGAACTTATTATCGCTTTTGTAGTTTTATTTACTTTTCTAGCAATAACATTAATCTCCGCTCCACATTCAACAAGCTTCAGTGCTAATTTTAAGCCAATATTACCACTCCCAAAGATCAGAATTTTTTTTCCACTCAAATCTTCAACTTTGTTTACTAAAAAATTCCATGTTGCATCAACAGTTATATCGTTCGCTTTGTATTCCTGGATTTTACTTTTTTTAATTATTTTTGAACAGGCAGCGCTGATATTCCCATATTCGATTTCACTATTAGCAACTGGTATTAAATGACTTTTTTTTAATATTTTATAGGGCCTATGATCAGGTTTCTTTATGGTAGGCAATTTTTTTTCTGCATCCAAAAATATATAGTCAACTTTACCATCGATTTTAGATGCAAGTATTCTTGCCTGAGTTTGAGTAAATACTATAGAGCCAATCACGATAGCGTTTGAAATTTTTCTTAAAGGAGTGATGTATGGACTCTCGTAAATTTTTCTACTTGAAGTGCTTCCGATCATGTAAATTAGATTTTTATTTTTATTTGTATTATGCTTGATATGATTAATTTGTTTATCTACCTGTTTGATCCAAGCCTTAAATTTTAATAAGTTTTCAGACATTAAATAAGTTAAATAATATCATCCCAAGATATTGGGTAGTCTGCTTCAACATTTTTTTTAATCTTTCTACCTACAATGATATCAACAAATTTCGGATGTATCCCTATACCTGGTGACTTAACTTCTAAATCTTCAATTTCTATAATATGCCCCTTTTCTAAATTTCTTTTAAAAAAAATACTTCTTCTAAGATTTTGCGCAGTATTAATTTCTGACGGTAGGATCCCAAAACCATGGTCAAATATTGCCTCTTTTACTCTTTTAGCGGATCTTGATAAATTAAGCATTTCATCCTTGAGGATTGAAAAATTATGATCTGGCCCGTCCATATTTCTATCAAGCGTAAAATGCTTTTCAATAATATTTGCGCCCAGGGTTACTGCACTAAGTGATACATCAATGCCCGTGGTATGATCCGAATAACCTACTATGCAATCAAATGTATTCTTTATTTTATTTATCATTGGCAGATTCGCGTTTGCTGGTGAGCAAGGATAAGATGATACACAATGCAGTAAAGCAACATTGCAATTATTAGTTTTCAATACCGTATCCATTGCGAGCTCAATATCTGAAAGTTCTGACATTCCTGTTGAAATTATTAGGGGTTTGCCAGTTAATGCAACATCCCTAATAAGCGGTATATTTACAATATCCATTGAGGAGATTTTATAGGCAGGGCAATTAAGTTTCTCAAGAATTTGCAATGAATCATGGTCAAATGGGGTAGAAAAAAGGGTAAAATTCTTTTGAGCGGCATGATTAAATAACTCTCTTGTTTGCTCCTCGTTGAATGCGATTTTGTCAAGTAGCATTGACAAACTTTCTTGAGTATCAACAAGATCTTCATAATATCTTGAAGTCCGAACCTCAGCCGAAATTCTTCCTTTTTTATAACTTTGTAGTTTTGCTGCACTAGCACCTGAAGAAATTGCATTATCAATAAGTGTTTTTGCGATTTCAACATCACCATTATGATTTAGACCTATTTCAGCAATTATAAATGGATCATGATTGTCCCCAATGGATAACCCGTTAATATCTATCAACTTGGCTGGTGACAATTTTGTAGATTTAGTAAGTGTATTTGAGTTCATTACTGTTTTTTTTGATAATATATCAGCTAAATCAATTGATTTCGCAGTAAGTACCTGTAAATCAGAGTACTCATATTCAGCAGGGGCCCCATGCAAATACATGTTTGTAATACAGTCTAGTTTGGTTTTGACTCTATTTAATTCCTCTTCATATCCAACGAAAATACCTGGATAAACATTTTTAGCATCAATTATATATTTATCAGCGATATCTTTCTCATCTATAACCTTCTTATCAATTAGACTATTTATCGTAATATCAAAAATTTTTTCATCATTAAATTTATCGATTTCATCATTATCAGAATAGGCGATTTCACAACTTAAAACTGAATAACCTCTAGGCCTTCCCTCTTTAGTGAAAGAATCTTGCAAGGTGATTCTGTGAAATGGGGTATTTTCATCATCAAAATATAACCAATCGTAATTAGAATGTAGTTTAATTTCTTTAGAAATTAATAAGCAGATAATTTTAATATTTCGGTACCATAGCTTATTACTAATACCAAACATTTTAGCTATAGTTGTTATCGGAACTGTTGATATTACAGTATCATTAATATTTAAATTAATTTCTTCACTATTATTAAATACAATTTTTTCAATATTATTCTTTTGATGAGAAAGATCTGAATTAAGCTTTAAACTATTTAATTCTTTATTGAATTCAATATATACTCCTAAAGCATTTAATTTTTCTTCAAGTGCTTTAGCCATAGCGCCGCAACCATTTTTTAATACTCCGGCCCATTTTCCATTACCTGAGTGAAATGGTCTATGCTCTTTTCTTATCTCAATTCTTCTTGGCGCAAATTTGGCTGACAATTTACTCGGGTCTATACCCCATAATTTTTTTGGATATTTTGTAAAAAACATATCAGCTAAATATTCTCCAGCAAGATTTTTTACATACTCACTATAATTTTTAGATAAGTTAAGTTTATCTAATTCTCTTCTTTCTAATTGGTCACGAATTATTTGATTCTCATTGGTCGAAAATTGCTCTTCTAAACTATGATATGAAAAGGGATACTCATAAACTTTATTATTTTTAAAATTCGCACCATATAAAGACGGTTCACTAACCTGATCATTGACAATGTTTAGCCAGTAATCTTTTATCATTTCATTGTTCGTATGAAATAAATGTGGTCCACTATCATAGGAATTTCCATTATGAATTTCTGTCCTCGCAAGCCCCCCTGCAATTGACAGCTTTTCATATACCCTTACATTTTTACCTTTTTTCGCGAGCTCTAGAGCTGTTACTAGACCACTAATTCCAGATCCAATTACATGAAATGTTTGATCGTTCACCAATTTGTAAGCCCTCCGTCTATTAAAATATTCTGACCAGTGACATAAGATGACAATTCATCATCTGCTAAAAATGATATTGATCCCAAAATTTCATTAGCTTTAGCCATTCTTTTCATTGGAACCCTGTTGGAATATTTTTTTATAAAAGTTTTATCATGATTATTTTGCACTCCTCCAGGACTAATAGAATTAATACGAATATTATTATCAGCATAATGAGCAGACAAATATTTTGTCATTTGTATAATACCTGCTTTTGATATTGAATAGACTTCAGAATTTCTTCGGTCTTTTTTGCCATATATTCGTGGGTCACTGCTTACAAATCCATAAATTGATGCTATATTGACTACAGAGCTTGTGCCTGTTGTTTTTTTTAATAAAGGTATAAATTTTTGAATACAATTAAAAGAACCATATGTATTTACTTCTAGTATATTCATAAATTCCTCTTTCTGTCTTTTACCAGTGTCGGTAAATATTGCTTGTGCAGCATTATTAATTAAAACATCTAATCTTGAGTATTTTTTTTTCACATATCTAGCTGCTTCAAATACTGACTCTTCAGAAGTAACATCCAACTCCAAGCTTACAATTCTATTATTTTTACGACTAGAAATCTTTCTCTCTGAGACTTTACATTTTGCTATATCTATATCAGACATTATTACTCGAGCGTCATTACTAAAAAACATTTTTGCAATTTCAAAACCCAACTGGCCAGCTGAACCCGTGATCAAAACAACCTTATTAGATAAATTTTTATTAATAATATTCATTGTTCTATAATTTTTATAATTTTGCTCTATTAATTTCAGAATTAATATCACTAAAGCATCTAAAATTGTATAATATTTTATATATTCAATTTACTAATTTTTATTACTAAGAAAAAGCTTAATATCCTTGGCTATTTCTTCTAGTCCATTAAAAGAGCCCATGTTTGTAAAACTTACTATCTCATTAATTAATCGATTTCTAGAATTTTGATCCATCTCAATCCAATATGATATAGCTTCAGTTAATTGTTCTTCATTAACTTCTATATTTTTGAACTTACTTAGAAAACATTTTTCATGATAATTATTTAGGATTACTACTGGCTTATAATTTGAAAATGACTGCCATACAGTTGTTGATCCAGAGTTAATGCTAAGCATTAATGTGCAAATTTTAATTAGATCTTCAAAATGATTGTATTTTAATAATTTTGGCTTATCAGAATTTATAATATAAATATTTTCTTGATTTTTCAAATGACCTAATAGGTCTTTATTGGTGTAAGTCAGTTCATTTTTTTTACCTTTAATAATAATTAAAGTATCACTCATTTCTTTTGAAACATTAAGTACCGAATTTAAAAATACATCCAAATCATTTTTATCAAACCAAAAAAACTCATCTACTCCTATTTGAACTGGGCAGGCTACTATGATATTTTTATATTCTTTAATTTTCTTGTTTAGATCTTTAGAAATACCTTTTGAAATTGAGTTTAAGTTTTTTCTGTAAAACCCGACTCGACTAAACTGTTTTATATTTCCTCCATATTTATTAATCATTCCTTCATCAATTTCATTCATTGAATAATATTTATCTAGAAAGTTATAATCAAAAGACCTAAATGGCGGATATAAGAATGACTCGTTTAATGAAAAGAGTTTTTGATAATTAAGTTTATTTCTAAAGACTAGAACATACAGAGGTTTATCCAATAAAACCCCTGTTATCAACTTCGATTTAAATAATTTGATGTTATGACTAATAAAACTATCCTTAATTGCCTGAAGTAAATTACTTATAGGTAAGTGGTTGTGTGTAAAAACTTTGCAAAAGTGAAATATATCCTTAAAGGATATAAAATATGCATTTATACAGATAACAGTAGATTTTTCATACTCATTTATATAGTTGAAGTTATACTTACTTTTTTTTAACGAAAAGAAAGTAATCATGGATGAACAACTTATATTTTTGATTTGAGAAAAAAGAATATCTTTCATTCCAGCATCAGGGTAGTCTTTTTTTCTTAAAAAAATAATCTCACCACTTTTTGTTATTTTTTTTGTATAAACACAAATGATTAATGATTTTATAAAAAAAATAATAAGGAAGACATGAGATATCAAAAAATTCAAAATGAAATTTAGAATAAAAAAACTTTTTTTTTTCTTTTCTTTATTGAGTATGAGATTTGCTAATTTCGAACCGGTATCAATATAAATGTTGTCCATTGAAATTTTCTTCTTCTCTCTATAGAAAGCTAATCTATTTGTGAAGTCATTTTCAGCTGTTTTTTTAATGTATCCTTCAAGGATATTGTCCTCAAAATTGTTAAATGAATTTGAAAAATATTTGCTTATTAAATTCCTTCCTTCTTCAGTATACTTACTAAAATACCTACTGCTCGGCAAATCAGGTATTCCCTTTTGCTTGCTAAATTCAACTGACCATATTTTTTTATACATAGTAAATTAATTCGTTTTCTCATTTCGAATGAGAGCGCCATTCTGAATTAAATAAACTTTATCACAGTATTTAAGTGTACTTTCTCTATGCGCTACAACAATAATTGTTTTGTCGCCCCTTAGATTATTTATACACTCAACAATTTCGTGCTCAGTTAAATTATCAAGAGAAGATGTAGCCTCATCAAGAATTATAATTTCTCTTTCAAAATATAACGCTCTTGCAATTGCGATTCTTTGTCTTTGCCCCCCGGAAAGTTTCACTCCATTTTCTCCAATAATACTATGAATATTTTTTGGCTGAGAATTTATAAATTTACTGAGTTGGGCACTTTCAATTGCATTTTGTAACCGATCAAAATCAATTTTATTTTCATTATTTTCAAATGTTATATTTCTAATAATTGTGTCATCGAGTAGGTAAATATTTTGTGGTATATATGATATACTAAACTGCAGCGGGCTAAGATTTACGAAGTTTGTATTGTCAATTGTAATTTTACCATCATCAAATTCTAGTAATCCCATAATCAAATTTATAAGTGTTGTCTTTCCAGAACCTGAGGTGCCAACAATACCTATACAATCACCCTTGTTAATACTTAAATTTATATTATTTAATACATAGTCGCTATCCATAGAGTAACGGAAATTTATATTTTCTAAATTAATTGTTGAGAAGGGGGTAATTTTAAAGTTAGTATTTCCGTGATCAATCTTTTCATAACTTTGAGATTTATAATTTTCTAAATAAATCATTGATTCATAAATTTCACTTACAACAATTTTGCTTGATCTTAAACTATTGATTGATGTAATGCTTTGTGTAAGAGCTGGCATTAATCTAAATGCAGCGGCAGCAAATAATGTTAATAAAATAATAAAATCGTTATTTTTGTAATTATAAAAATTAATGAATATAAAGGCTAGACTCATCACAATTAAAATTATCAATAATTCAATAGCATATTTAGGTATTAACTTTAGTGCATCCTGAATAAATCTTGCTTTGTTAACAGTCTTGGTATTTTTATTTATTTCATCTAAAAAATGAAGTGATCGATTGAATATTTTTATTTCTTTAATTGAAAAAATTGCTTCATTTATAGATTTTATAATTGATCCATAAAATTTATTTGCTACATGACCAGTTTTAGAAATTGCAGCACTTACAAAGAAATTATAAATAAAAAAGAAAATTAGAAAAATAATTAAGACCAACATCACTGATAATGGCTCATTGTATGCAAGGAATGACATAACCATCAATATTACTATTGACTCTGAAAGCAGTTTTATTCCTTGCATTAAAACTGAAGTTTGAAATGTATTGGTATACACGCCTGCTATGTTTACAATGTTACTTGCATTTTCGTTTAAAATATATTTATACGGTCTACCTAAAAAACTTTCCATTAGATTTGAACGTAACCATGCTTCAATATTTAGAGAGAAATGAATAATCCATAACTGTATCAAGTAAGTTACAATTGATTTAGATATATATATAAATAATATTGTGTATATTAAAATGTTAAGAAAATTACTTGGAGAATATATATTTAAATAAACAAAAAAACTTTTAATATGTTCAAAGAATATAAAATTTTCACTTCCAATCATTAGCGACATAAATGCAGTGACAAAACTTATTCCAATAATATCAATTAATGATAGAGATATAAAAGAAATAAAAAGTAAAAATAAATATTTATATTTACCCTTTAGAATAAAAATAATTTTAAAAATATATTTATTTAATGAGCTCATTATAAAATTATATTTTAAGAAAAATACTTTTAACCTTTTCTTTAGTTAAAATGTCTTTAAAATCATAACCCAAAGCGTTAGTTAGTGGTTTCTCATGAACTATAGTAGCTTCATACAGCTCATCAAGTTTGTCTGAATTTAAATTTTTGCATAAGTTATCTTTAAGTACAATTTTCTGTTTTAAACGCATCTCTTCAAATTCCTTTGCCTCATCTTTATAAAACTCACCTAAGGCACGAAAAGCTAAGCAGTTTGCCTCACAGTGATGAATGCCTAATACAATACTTAACCCAGCAGAGAATGGATGTATGAGGCCAACATAGCTTGTAGCTATTGCACAACCCCCCAAATACGAGGCTACCATAAGATTTGATCTATTTTCGTCAGACTTCATATCCTCACTAAAAAAGACTATTCTGCATAAATCCAGTGCTTGCCTCGAGTAAGCGTCTCCAATTACATTTCTGTATCGTCCACTGAGAGACTCTATGCAGTGAATATAGCTATCCATACCACTAAAAAAATATTGGTCACGAGGAACAGTGGCAGTCAAGTTTGGATCTAATATCAATTGATCAAAAATAGAGTGATCACTGTTCATGCCCAATTTAAGTTTTTTCTTTTTATTAGTTATTACACAAGTTCGAGTGGCCTCTGATCCTGTTCCCGAAATGGTTGGCACTCCAATTTTAAACACACCAGGATTTTTGACTAAATCCCAACCCTGATAATCGCTAGCACTTCCATTATTTGTTAGTAAGTTTGAGACTGCCTTTGCGATGTCTAATGTAGAACCACCACCAATACCAACTATAGCACACACTGATAAATTTTTTGATTTTATTTCCACAACCAGTTTGTCAACGTATTCAGTAGTTGGCTCTTCGTCAGTTTGAATAAAAATTAATAAATCTTCCTTAGTTAAAAATAAGTTTTTAAGAAATTCATCATTCTTAGAAAAATAATGATCAACAAAAAAAATAGAAGAACTTGAAGAATTATTTCTCTTTAATTCTAAAATTTTACTTAAATTATTTATTGACCCAGGCCCAAAGATATACCTTGATGGATTTTTAACATTACTAATTCCAGTATTCAAAATATCATTCATTTAAATATCAAAGACCTTGGCAGGATTCATTATATTATTTGGATCAAATAGTTTTTTTATCTTTTTCATCACTTCTATATTATTTTCTTTTGAATAATCGAGAAAACTGTCTTTTTTTATTCTTCCGATACCATGCTCCGCACTAATAGATCCCTCTAAATTGATGACTATTTTATTTATGTAATCTACTACTTTTTTTTCCTCAGATTTTAAAATATTTTTACCTCCTTTAAAAATTAGATTAACGTGAAGATTTGAGTCTCCCAAATGACCAAAAGTATGTAATATAAATTTTTTACTTGAGAACTTACTCTTTATTTTATTCATGAAAACACTGATATGATTTATTGGTATTGAAATATCGTTATGTATTACATGGCCTTCTCTCTTTTGTGCCTCAGTAATTTTCTCTCTGAAATCCCATAATTCATTTTGACTTTTCTCGTTTAATGGCACTAACACATCAAGATAATTTCTCTTATTATACAAGTGATTTCCAATTATATCCTGTAAGTTACGATTTAAATCGTTTGATGCAAACTTTAAAAGTAAATAATACTTACCCGCTTTATCAAACAAATGTTTTTTTATTAATCCATGTCTTAATACCAGGTCAAAAGATGTTTCAGTAATAAATTCGCAACATTCTAATATCTCAGAAAATTCACTTCTTATGTCTAAATATGAGTTAAGAAGGGTCTCTATATTATCAAATGAAACCATTACAGAAAATGAATTGGATGAAAGCGGATATAATTTGAGTGTAGCGGATGTTATGATGCCCAACGTTCCCTCTGAACCACAAAATAAATTCTTTAAGTCATATCCCATATTATTTTTTCTCATCTTACTATTGAGTTCTAAAATACTTCCATCCGCTGTTACAACCTCCAAACCAAGAAGTTGATCTCTCATACTGCCGAATTTTAAAGCATTCATTCCTCCAGCATTGGTCGCAATATTTCCTCCAATTTGTGAGGAGCCAGATGAAGTTATTTCAATAGGAAAAAAAAACCCTTTCTTTGAACAAGTCTCTTTTAAAGTTTGAAGAATTACGCCAGCCTCAATTGCAATTGAATAATTATATTTATCAATATCAATAATTTTATTCATTTTTTTTAGATTTAAAATAATCTCATCTTTATTTGAAGTTGGGTTTGCGCCAGCAACTAGTCCAGTGTTTCCACCTTGTGGAATTATTTTTATCGCGTAATTGTTACAATATTTAGCAATCTCAGAAACTTCGTGTTTATTTTTAGGAAGAACTGCACAAATAGATTTATTATTAAATTTGTTGTCCCAATCCTGATTATATGATTGCAGTGAGATTTCATTATCTATAACAGCATTATGGCCACAAATTTTTCTTAGTGTTTCAATAGTATTTAAGTTATTCATATTTTTTATAATTTGTAATATATTTAGAAGTAGAAAGCTAATAAATCGTATTTTAGAAAAGTAAATTAATTGTCAAAAATTGCGTTCATCACGGGTATTACAGGACAGGATGGTTCATATCTAGCTAGATTCCTTTTAAAAAAAGGTTACGAAGTACATGGTATGAAACGAAGAACATCATTAATTAATACTGATAGAGTTGATGATTTGTATGAAAAATCATTTTCAACACATCAAAAGTTTTTTTTACATTATGGAGATCTCTCTGATACAGCAAATATTGTCAAACTAGTTAAAGATATCTCTCCTGACGAGATATATAATCTTGGAGCTCAAAGTCATGTTGCTGTTTCTTTTGAAACAGCTGAATATACATCAAATATAAATGGTCTGGGAGCATTAAGGGTTTTAGAGAGCATCAGAATGCTTGGTTTAGAAAAAAAGACAAGGTTTTACCAAGCATCATCATCGGAACTATTTGGAAACAGTGGTAGCAAGTTTCAAAATGAGTCAACCACATTTTACCCAAGATCTCCTTACGCGGCTTCTAAGTTATTTGCTTATTGGATTACAATAAATTACAGAGAGGCCTATAATATTTTCGCATGCAATGGAATTTTATTTAATCATGAGTCTCCTCTTAGAGGGGAAACTTTTGTTTCTCGTAAAATAACCTTAGCATTAGCAAGAATAAATAAAGGATTACAAGATTGTCTTTTTTTAGGCAATCTTGACGCAAAAAGAGATTGGGGTCATGCAGAAGAATATGTAGAAATGCAGTGGTTAATGTTGCAACAAAAAGTACCAAAAGATTACGTTATTGCTACAGGTAAACAAAGTAGTGTTAGAGAGTTTGTTGAAATTGCGCAAAACCATATTGGCAACAAAATTGTTTGGAAAGGTAAAGGAGTAAATGAAAAAGGCTACGATAGCAAAACTAATAAATGTATTGTTGCCGTGAGTGAAAAGTATTATAGACCTACTGAAGTAGACTCACTTTTAGGAGACGCCTCTAAAGCAAATAGTGAACTAGGGTGGAAGCCAAATATTTCGCTAGAAGAACTTGCAAAAGAAATGATAATGTCTGATCTTTTAATTGCAGAAAAAGAAGCTCTAATAAAAAAACACGAGCTTAATCAATAAATGCTTCATAGATTTAAGCCGATAAACAATAATGATCTTATTTTTGTTACTGGTGCAAATGGGATGGTAGGCTCAGCAATAATAAGATGTTTAAATCAAAGAAATTATAAAAAGATTCTTAAACCAGACAGTTCAGAATTAGATTTACGAAAACAAAATGATGTTGAGAGTTATTTAGAGAAACATAAACCAGATTATATATTTAATTGTGCTGGAAAAGTAGGCGGCATAAAAGCCAATAACAATTATAAAGCTGATTTTTTATATGATAATTTAGCTATTCAATTAAATCTAATTCACGGTGCTTATAAGAATAAAATCTATAATCTTATGAACTTTGGCTCAAGTTGTATTTATCCGAAAGAATGTAATCAACCTATGAAGGAGGAGTATTTGTTAAATGGTGAATTAGAAGAAACAAATGAAGGATATGCTATAGCTAAAATAGCAGGAATTAAAATGTGCGAAAAATATAATCATCAGTATAACTGCAGTTTTATGAACGTACTGCCTACTAATTTGTACGGACCAAATGATAATTATGATCTCGAAGATAGCCACGTACTGCCAGCACTTATACATAAAACTTACTTAGCAAAAAAAAATAATGAAGCATTCCTAAGCTTATGGGGAACTGGGGAGGCAAAAAGAGAATTTATGCACGTGGATGATTTAGCTGATGCATGTGTTTTCTTAGCTGAGAAAAGTCACTCTTTTGAAAGAATTAATATTGGCGTAGGTAAAGATATTTCTATAAGTGAGTTAGCTCTAAAAATTATGAGCATTTTTGAATACAAGGGAGAAATTAATTATAACCCAACAATATCGAATGGAACTCCACAAAAACTTCTTGATATTTCAATTTTAAGTAATCTGGGATGGCAAGCAAAAATTGATCTTAAAACCGGACTAGAAAAAGTGATTCAAAATTTTAAAGAAGAAATTAAAATTGATAATTAAAAAAGTTCTATTTGCTTCCAATAAAAAAAACAACTCGCGATTTAAGATCATCGTCTTTATATTTCTTCCAACTGTTATCGATTTTTAATCGATCTAAATTTTGACTTTTGTAAGTAAAAGATAAATTTTTGCTAAATCCGATTGAAGTCAATATTTTGTATATCTCTGACTTCCTCATCATATTCAAAGTAGGTAACTTCTTAAATCTATTATTACCATATAGCCTATGAAGATCCTTGCTGCCCTTCATATGATGGCCAAAATCAACTGAATGAAAGTACACAGAGTTTGTGTTAAGTCTATCAAAAGTATAGGTCAATAAATCGATCATTTTTTCCTTACTAATATGCTCGAGCACACTATTTGAATAAAGAAAATCAATTCTACAATCCGAGCTCTCTATAGGCTTACATTTTTCAACTAATTGTTCATAAAAATCATCAAAATTTATAACTTCTCCATAATTAAGAGAAAGCTCGCTATGAAGATTCTTTAATATAAGTTCTTTAACTTCTTTAGATCTGAGTGTATCAATGTTAAGGAATGGCTCTGAATAAAAATAGTTTTTAGCGCCTTGAAAAATTGCGAGTGGTGCTATTCCTAGTAGAGGCCCACATCCGATCTCACAAACTACCTTGTCTTTAAAAGATAAGTCAAATTCATTATTATAATTTAAGTTGCAATTAAGAACTCTTTTATACCTCTCCCATCTATCCATTTGTGAATTGAAGCTTCTGTACTTTGGGTTTTGAATAACCCATTCATTAGAAAAATTCCAATCCCTCTTTTTTGATATTTTTTTTTTCAGAAACTCTACAAATTCTGCAGGTGTTGAATTATACAATTTACTTAAGATAGTGAGCATAATATTAATAATTTTTTCAATTAATGAGCGTAAACTAGAAATAGTCAGTTTAAAATAATTTTTATAATAAGAAAATAATGTAGTGATTTTAAACAAATTACTCTATAAAATTCATTTACAAATCATAATTTATAATGATTTATTTTCGCGGGGTGGAGCAGTCTGGTAGCTCGTCAGGCTCATAACCTGAAGGTCGTAGGTTCAAATCCTACCCCCGCAACCAAATTCAAATAGAAATTAAAAAAAGTTATATTGCCATTTTATACTTAATAAATTTAGAAAAAATGACCAAAAAAATTATTGGAGCAACAATACAGGCTAGAATGGGCTCGGAGAGACTCCCAGGTAAAGTTTTAAGATTAATAAAAAATAAACCTATGATTTTGTGGCAAGTGGAAAGATTACTCAAAATAAAAAAAATTAATAAAGTAATTGTTGCAACGACAGATAATCCAGCGGACGATGAAATAGTGAATTTTTGTAAAACAAATAATATAGAATATTTCAGAGGTTCAGAAAATGACGTTATAGATCGTGTTTCTAGGCTTCTAATTGAGCACAACATTGATCTTCATCTTGAATTTTTTGGAGACTCTCCTCTCATAGATATAAATTTAGTTGAAGATTACATTCAATTTTTTTTAAAAAATGAAAATAAATATGATTATTTATCAAACTGTATAAAAACAACTTTTCCACCAGGGCTAGAAATTATTATTTATAAATCAAAGATCTTGTGGGAAATTAACAGTCTACTCAATAAAGATGATCCATTAAGAGAACATGCAGGATATAATGTAACTCGGTTTTCAAAAAAATACAGGATTAAATCAATGCTTGCTCCGTCAAAATTTACGATGCCTGATCTTTATCTTGAAGTTGATACAGCAGAAGACTTTGAATTGATTGAGAAAATATTCAATCACTTTATCGAAATGAATAAAAATGATTTTAGTCTCGCTGATATAATTAGTTTTATAAAACAAAATCCATATTTAAAGGACTTAAATAAGGATGTTCACAGAAGATGGAAAAAATTAAGAAATGAATAGGCCAAATAAATAAGGCGTAATCAGTTCTCTTCAAAAATATCTCTTGTATAAACTTTTGTTTTTACTTTTTTTAAAGCTTGAGAATTTCTATTAGCGACAATTATGTCTGATTCTTTAATAAATTTACTAAGGTTTCTAAATATTTCTGATCCGAAGAAATATTTTCCTTTATATTTGGGCTCATATATTATTATTTTTATACCCTTCGCTTTTACTCTTTTTATTACGCCCTGTACGGAACTTTCTCGAATATTGTCAGAACCTTCTTTCATAATTAATCGATAAATTCCAACAACATTTGGGTTTTTATTAATTATTTGAGATGCAATAAAATCTTTTCTTGTATTATTTGCTTCAACAATTGCTTTAATAATATTATTTGGAACATTTTCATAATTTTTCAATAATTGTTGACTATCTTTAGGTAAACAATAACCACCATAACCAAATGATGGATTGTTATAAAAATTTCCGATTCTAGGGTCGTAACCAATACCTCTAATAATATTTTTTGAATCAAGATCGTGTGTTTCACAATAAGTATCTAATTCATTAAAGAAAGCAATTCGCATTGCTAAATATGTATTTGAAAACAACTTAACTGCTTCCGCCTCAGTAGAAGACATAAATTCTACAGGAATCTTGTCTCTTTTTTTTGAGGCAATTTGTAATAATAATTTTGCGAAATTTTTTGCTTCATTGGTATGTCCCCCTACTATTATTCTTGAAGGAAACTGATTATCATAAACTGCTTTACCTTCTCTTAAAAATTCAGGTGAAAAAAAAATATTTTTTTTATTAAATTTTTTTCTTAGGTCCTTTGTGAAGCCTACTGGTATTGTTGACTTAATAAATACAGGCGTTTTTTTATTAATCTTGATAATTTCTTGAAGTGAGGTCTCAATAGAACTAACATCAAACTGACATGTTTTTTCATCATAATTTGTAGGCGTGGATATGATTATTGTGTCTGCATTTTCAAAAGTTTCATCATATTTCGAAGTAGCTATTAGGTTGGCAGTTTTTTTCGATAAATTCTTAATTAAACCCTCGTCCTCTATTGGTGAAATCCGATTATTTATTTTTTTTATTTTCGAAATATCTGTATCTAGACACACCACCTCATGATACTTGCATATCATTGATGCAAGACTTAATCCAACATAACCCGCTCCAATAATTCCAACTTTCATTTATTATTTTTTCCCTATAACTCTGATAAATTCTCTGTCACTTCCGTAGCTAAAATTTTCATCAGACATTATATTGTATATTGGTGGTATCATAATTCTATGTTTGAAATCCTTGAGTTTCACTAGGAATTTTTTTGGAAATTTTTTAATATTCTTTAACAATACTTTTTTTATACTAAAACTGTTATTTTTTTTTTCTAATTTTTTATTAATAAGAAATCCATCGTCGTCTGATTTAATGAACTCAAAACTATTGCTTTTTCTTAACTGATCAATGTTTTTGTCATGAGTAATTTTATTTACATATTTCTCACCACAAGTTTCTAGAAAAATAGTCTTAAAATCATGAAGACTGAATAGTTTTTTTATTGATTCAACAGAAAAAAAACTCAAATGAGGGACTATTGCTTCAAACGGTGTTTTCTCAAGATTCGCATTAGGGATTTCTATAAATAGTAGTCCATTAGTTTTTAGACATTCTTTTATTTGCCCAATTAAAAGGTTTACTTGTCCTGGGTTAAAATGCTCCAAAGAATGAGACATATACACTAGATCAAAGAAATTATTAAACTGTTTGACATTTTCACGATTAAAACTTTTTGGAATAACATTTACATCTAACCCTTCTAAAACTTTCTGAGCTTTTAATTGAGGTTCAAATACATACATTTCAGCACTCCAACGTAAGCTTTTAAGCGCATGAATAAAGTCACCTTGTCCAGAACCAATTTCTAAAATTTTAATATTTTTTGATTTATCAATGTAGCTACTCAGAAGGTTTAATTGTGAGAGTGCTCTTGAACTGTACTCGTACTTAGACCTAATCTCTAAAAATGTACTTTCGTTATTTTTATCTGCTATTCCTGAGTAGTATTCTTCATAATATTTATGTAACCTTCCCTCGTCAAAATCTTGCTCAACATAACCAAATTTACATGAAGAACACACTGAAATTTTACAAGTATCAAATTCGTTCATTTTATTAAGAGTAGTAGGAAGAAAGTTTATATTTGTGTTTACAGCCTCAGATAGGCATATTGGACATTTTCTCATATTATAATAAGTATATGATCCTTACATCAAGTAAACAATTTATTGTCTATCAAAAATTGTAAGTGAAGTGACTATAGTTTCACGTTTAGTAGACCTGGCAACGTCCTACTCTCCCATGCCTTAAGACAAAGTACCATCGGCGCTGGAGCCCTTAACTTTCGAGTTCGAAATGGATTCGTGTGTAACCTCTCCGCTAT
>MDTA01022793.1_pt1 | contig 60130 bp, 56 predicted proteins | sample 811151 | NCBI WGS metagenome assembly MDTA01 (sample SAMN05326648, study PRJNA326480) | marine metagenome | isolation source: seawater | place: Indian Ocean: South | collected 2010 | reverse complement strand
TCAGCAGTAGGTTGGAGTACCAACCAGATAATCCGATGAGATGTCGGTTTGCCTCACTCTCATGCAAAGGTAAGATCAACCATTTAATCCGTATACCCAAAACATCAAGAAGGCGCAGAAAACCTGGCGCAATATGAGCAAATCCGAACGCGCCCGCTCTCAGCCGGAAGGCTCCCAGCGCAAGGCGCCGGGCCGTGGCAGCGACGGCGACTACTACCACGTGGCGGTGCGCAACAAATCCCAGTTCAAGACGTTCCGCACCCACGACGTGGGCGACCCTGGCGGCATCCAGCGGGTGGCCGGACAACGCAAAAGCGGCACCTGGGGCACGGTGAAATGGCTGATCCCCAAGGAATGGGCGCACATGAAAGGCGGCAAGCTGATCGCCGACAGCGACGACGCCCGCAAGGTGCTGGAGCAATTGGGCAGCGCGCCGGTGCACAGCAGCGCCGACATGTTCGAGGCCAAACCGCGCCCCAAGGTGCCGGAGAAGGACAAACCCACCAAGGCGCAACAACAGGCGCGCCGGGAGAACATCAAGAAGGCGCAACGGGCCGCGCACCAGCGCGGCCACTGACCCCGCTCAGGGCGTGTCGTCGCTCTCCGGCGTGCCGTTCTGGTCCGCGCCCTCGTCCGCATCGTCGTCGGAGGCGGCGGGCAGAGCGCGGCGTGCCTTGGCGCCCAGGTCGCGCAGCTTGTGGGCCTGACCGAGAAGGTTACCGCGGCCTTCGGTGAGCCGTTTGTAGGAGGTTTCCCAGGACTGCTGCGCCTTGTCGATCTTGTCGCCCACATCCGACAGGGACTCCGCCACCAGTGACACCTGGTCGCAGATGCGGCCGGCGCGGCTGGCGATGTCCAGCGCGTTACGGTTCTGGTACTCGTAGCGCCAGATGTTCTGAATGGTGCGCAGGGTGACCAGCAGCGTGGTCGGGCTGACCAGCACGATATTGCGCTCGTAGGCCTCGGTATAAAGGCCCGGATCCGCTTCCATGGCGGTCATGAAGGCCCCTTCCACGGGGATGAACAGCAGCACGAAATCGAGGCTGCGCACCCCTTCCAGGCCGCTGTAATTCTTCGCGTCCAGACCCTTGATGTGGGCGCGCAGGGAGCTGAGGTGCTGTTCGCGGGCCAGGCCGCGCTGTTCGTCGTCCTCGGCGGACACGTAGCGCTCGTAGGCCACCAGCGACACCTTGGCGTCGATCACCACGTCCTTGTCTTCCGGCAGATGCACGATGGCGTCCGGCAGACGTCGTTCGCCGCTCTCCCCTTTCAGCGCCACCTGGGTATCGTATTCGCGGCCCTTGGTGAGCCCGGAGCTTTCCAGCACCCGCTCCAGAATCATCTCGCCCCAGTTGCCCTGGGTTTTCACCTGGCCCTTGAGCGCCTCGGTGAGGTTGCGCGCGTCCTGGTGCATCTGCTGGTTGAGGCTTTTCAGGTGTTGCAGCTGTTCGGTGAGCGCCGCCTGGGCGCGCGCGTCATCGCCGTGGATCTGATCCACCCGGCGGCGGAACTCCGACAGCTGCTCGCGGAACGGCTTCAACAGCCCGTCCAGCCCCTCGCGGTTCTTTTCCTCGAACTGCTTGCTGCGCTGTTCGAAGATTTTCGCCGACAGATTTTCGAATTCATGGCGCAGCTGTTCGCGGCTGTTTTCCAGAAAGGCGAGCTTGTCCTGCTGGCCGGCCAGCCGCTCATCCAGACGGGCTTTGTCGGCGCGCGCCTGGGCCAGGCTCTGCTCGCTTTCCCGCAGCCGTTGCTCAAGATTTCGTTGGCGCTCGTCCTGCTGCTGGTGCTGACGGTCGCGTTCCTCGGCCAGAGTGGCGAGACGGTCACGGGCCTGGTCCCGCTCGCCGCGCAGACGGTTCAGGGCGCCGCGCGTGATCAGTAGCGCGATCAGGGCGGTCACCGCCGCCGACAGGGCGCCGGTGAGAATCCATACGGTCAGATCGTTCATCGCGCCGCCTTGTTGAACAGGGTGTAGAAATTGTCCCGGGTCAGCGCCGCCAGCTCGGCCACCGGAATGCCCTTGAGCTCCGCCACGCACTCGGCCACCCGGGCCACGTAACGGGGCTCGTTGGGTTTGCCGCGGTACGGCACCGGCGCCAGCCAGGGGGAGTCGGTTTCGATCAACAGGCGCTCCAGCGGCACCTGACGCACGGTGTCGCGCAGCGCCTCCGCGTTGCGGAAGGTGACGATGCCGGAAATGGAAATATAGAAGCCCAGCGCCATGGCCTGCTCGGCCATATCCAGGTCTTCGGTGAAACAATGCAGCACCCCGCGCACCTCGCCTTCGCCGTGCTCGCGCAACAGCGCCAGGGTGTCCTCCTTGGCGCCGCGGGTGTGGATGATCAGCGGCAGGCCGGTGCGGCGGGCGGCGCGGATGTGCTCGATAAAGCGGTCCCGCTGCCAGTCGCGCTGTTCCTTGGCGTAGAAATAATCCAGGCCGGTCTCGCCGATCGCCACCACCCGGGGGTGGTCGGCCAGGCGCACCAGCTCATCGGCGTCCGGCTCGCGGGAGTCCTTGTAGAGCGGGTGCACGCCCACGGTGGCGTGCACGTCGGCGTGGCGCTCGGCCAGCTCACGGACACGGGGAAAGGTTTCCAGATCGACACCGATGCACAGCATATGGCTGATGCCATCGGCGCGGGTGGCGGCCATCATGGCGTCGAAATCACCGTCGTAGGCATCCAGATTAAGACGGTCCAGGTGGCAGTGGGAATCCACCAGATCGGGACGATCAACAGCGGTGTCGGACATCAACGGTTCGGCTCCTGTCGCGGATAGCGGGAAAACCGCAAGGGTAGCGGGGAGCGACCGCGAACGCTACATGGTGTGGGTGGGACGGTCCGATTGCAGCGAGCCGGCCAAGTGGTTTTCGATGGTGCGGCGGGCGGTGTCGTCCTGGTCGGAAAACTGCACGCCGATACCGGCGCTGCGGTTGCCCTGGGCGCCCTGGGGCGTGATCCACACCACCTTGCCGGCCACCGGAATTTTTTCCGGCTCGTCCATGATATTGAGCAGCAGGAAGATTTCCTCGCCCAGCTTGTAGTTCTTGTCGGTGGCGACGAACAGACCGCCGTTGGTGACGAAAGGCATGTAAGCCGAATACAGGGCCGCCTTGTCCTTGATGCTCAATGACAGAATGCCGCTGCGGCCTCCGGGCATTTTCATGCGATCGCTCCCCCTGACAAACCCTTTAGCGTTATTGGAATGGTCTCAGCAGATTAGAAGCCGCCGGCGGCAGCGTCAACGCCCACCAGGACCAGCAACCATTGTTCCATGAGCAGCTCTTTATTCGGGTTGGCGCCGCCCATCAGCTGCCGGCGCCCTTCCATGACCCGCTGGGCGGCGCGCAGCAGCCGCGCCGGCGGAAGCTGCGCCGCCAGTTGTCTGAGTATCGGCTCCACCTTGGGATCCTGAACCCCGGCCGGGTCGGCCTGCTCCACCTTATCGCCGAGGGCGGCCAGCACCGAGGCCCGGGCCAGCCAGCCGTACAGCACTCCGGCCATCACGCGCGGGTCGTGGGCGGCCAGCGCCTGACCGCCCTGGGCCGGCGACAGGCGCCCCTGGGCCACCGACAGCAATTGCCCGGCGAGCTGCTCGCGGGCCGCGAACCAGTCCGCCTGCTGCAGTTCCAGAGCCCGCAACGGCGCGCCCTGGGCGGCGGCCAGCAAGGCCGGCGCCTCTTTTTCGCCGGCCTGAGGCACCAGCCACTCCAGCGCCGCCGCCGGTTCCGGCAGCGGCAGATGCCGCTGCTGGCAGCGGCTGCGTATGGTCGGCAACAGCAGGCTGGGCTGGTGGCTGACCAGGATCAGCACCAGACCCCGGCCGGGCTCCTCCAGGGTCTTGAGCAGGGCGTTCTGGGCGCTGCGGTTCAGCCCCTCGGCGGGGGCGATCAACGCCACCCGGGCGCCGTTGTACTGGGCGGTGCGGGTACCGAACTCCACCAGACGGCGCACCTGATCGATCTTGATGCCCAGGCTGGTGCCTTCCGGCACCAGGGTGTGCGCGTCCGGGTGGGTGCCGGCGGCGCTCAGATGGCAGCCGTGGCACTGACCGCAGGCGAGCCCGGCGCTGGGGTTTTCGCACAGCAGCGCCTGGGCCAGGGATTGGGCCAGGCGGAACTTGCCGCTGCCGGCGGCGCCGGCGAGCAGCAACGCATGGGGCAGACGGCCCTGGGCGTGCTGCTCCAGCAGCCGCTGCATCTCTTCCCGGTGCCAGGGACAGGGCACCTGGATGGGGGCGTTCAGCGCCACTGCAGCATCTCCTGAAGGTGGTTCTCGAGTTGCGCGCGCACCTGATCCAGGCCGACGCCGGCGTCCACCACCCGGAACCGGTCCGGCTCGCCGGTGGCGCGCTCAAGGTAGCACTGGCGCACCCGTTCGAAAAAGGCCGCCTGCTCCCGTTCGATACGGTCCGGGCGGGAGCGCTTGCCGGCCCGCGCCAGGCCCTCCGCCACCGGCACGTCGAACAGCAGGGTGCGGTCCGGGGTCAGCCCCTGAAGCACCAGGCGCTCCAGCGCGGCGATGCGCTCCCGGTCGAGGCCCCGGCCGGCGCCCTGGTAGGCCCAGGTGGCGTCCATGAAGCGGTCGCAGAGCACCCACTCGCCGCGCGCCAGCGCCGGCCGGATCAGCGCCGCCAGATGCTGCGCCCGGGCGGCGAACACCAGCAGCAGCTCGGTGGTGTCGTCCATGGCCTCCGGGCCGGGGTCGAGCAGCACCTGGCGGATCCGTTCGGCCAAATCGGTGCCGCCGGGCTCGCGGGTCACGGTCACTGGGACGCCCGCGTCGCGCAGGCGCTCGGCGAGCCACGCCAGGTTGGAACTCTTGCCGGCGCCCTCGCCGCCTTCCAGCGTGATAAAACGCCCGCTCACGGCTGCGGCTCCGGGCTGGAGCGGTAATTCTCGCGCCGCTTGAGCTGATACTCGCGCACCGCGCGCTGGTGTTCCGCCAGGGTGCGGGAAAACTTATGGCTGCCGTCGCCCCGGGCCACGAAGAAGAGGTCCTCGGTGGGCTCCGGGCTCACCGCCGCGAGGATCGACTCGCGGCTGGGCATGGCGATCGGCGTGGGCGGCAGGCCGCTGATCGCGTAGGTGTTGTAGGGGGTTTTGCGGCGCAGGTCGGAGCGGCGGATATTGCCGTCGTAGTCGGTGCCCATGCCGTAAATCACGGTGGGATCGGTCTGCAGCCGCATGCCCTTGCGCAGGCGGTTGATGAACACGCCGGCGATGCGGCCGCGCTCCGCCGGTACCGCGGTCTCTTTCTCCACGATGGAGGCCATGATCAGCGCCTCGTAGGGGGTGTCGTAGGGCAGATCCTCATCGCGGGCCGCCCAGGCCTGATCGAGAATCCGCTGCTGGCGCTCCAGGGCGCGGCGCAGCAGATCCACATCGCGGGTGCCGCGCGTGTAGAAATAGGTTTCCGGCGCGAACCAGCCCTCCGGGTGGGCACCGGGCCGGCCCAGACGGGCCATCACCGCGGCGCCGTCCAGGTCCACCAGGGTGTGCTCTATGCCCTCCAGGCCGGCCAGGCGGGCGCGCCATTCGCGGAAATTCCAGCCCTCCACCAGGGTGACGCTGCGTTGCAGCACGTCGCCACGGTCGATCTTTTCCAGCAGCGTGAGCAGGGAGTCGCCGGGGTTGAGCTGGTACTCGCCCACATGCAGGCGCGCATCGACCCCGGTGAAGGCGCTGTAGAGCCGCGCCGACCAGCGCCGCAGACGGGCTTCCGGCGGCTCACCGAGCAGGCCGTCGGCGCGCATTCCCGCCAGCAGACCGTTGAACGAAGAGCCCGGCGCCACTTCCACCAGCACCGGCTCTTCCAGGGGCAGCGGCCGGTGCAAATAGCCGCTCACCCAGAAGCCGGCCAGAGGGATGCCGACCAGGAGCAACAACAGCAGCAACCCGAACATTCGTATTTTTCGGCGCATTTATGAAAAAAGAACCTCGAAGTCTTCTTGGAATTGTCGCACCGGCGCGGTGACCGGCCAGACCCATTGCGCCAGTTTACGCACCGGCAGCACCCCGACAACACTGTTGATCAGAAAAACGCTGTCGGCGGTGCGCAGATGTGACAGCGGACGCAGCCGCACCTGCACCGGGCGGCCCTGCTCGCCGGCCCGCGCCAGCAACCAGGCACGGCCGACGCCGGCCACCCCGGCGGCGTCCAGGGCGGGCGTCCACAGGGTATCGCCGAACAGCGCGAACAGGTTCATGGCGGTGGCTTCCAGCGGGCAGCCGCGCCGGTCCAGCAGCAGGCCCTCGTGCCAGCCCCGGCGGGCCACTTCCATGCGGGCCAGCACCTGGGGCAGCCGGTTAAGATGCTTGAGACCCGCCAGCGGGTCGCGCTCCAGGGGCTCGCTGCACAGGCCGGTTTCAATGCCGTCGCGGCGCAACAGCGGCGACCACTCCGGCACGGTGCCGTGCTGGGCGAACAGGGAAGGCGTCGGGTGCGACGGCGGCAGGTACCCGCGACCGCCCGGGCCCCGGGTGAGAATCAGCTTGATCAGACCGGTGCCGGGCGGCGCGGCGGTCAGAGCGTCGGCGAGACAGCGGTCCAGGGCGTCCGGCGCCACCGGGATCCGCAACCGGGCGGCGCCGTCGAGCAGCCGCGCCCGGTGGCGCGGCCACAGTGGCGCCGCGCCGGACGCCGTGACCCGCACGGTCTCGAACAGGCCGTCGCCATAGGCGAGACCCCGGTCGTTGACGGCGGGCCCGCCGCTCACACCTTGCGGAACAGCAGCGACCCGTTGGTGCCGCCGAACCCGAACGAGTTGGACAACGCCACGTCAATGGTGCGCTGCTGGGCCTGGTTGGCCACCAGGTCCAGATCACAGCCCTCGTCCGGGTTGTCCAGGTTGATGGTCGGCGGCGCCACGGAGTCGCGCATGGCCAGCAGCGTGAAGATGGCCTCCACCGCGCCGGCCGCGCCCAGCAGGTGGCCGATCATCGATTTGGTGGAGCTCATCGCCAGCTTCGGCGCGTGGTCGCCGAACACCTTCTTGACCGCGTGGATCTCGATCAGATCGCCGACCTTGGTGGAGGTGGCGTGGGCGTTCACATAAGCCACTTCCGACGGATCGATGCCGGCATCACGGATCGCGTTGCCCATGGCCAGGGCCGCCCCGGCCCCGTCCTCGGACGGCGCAGTCATATGGTAGGCGTCGTCGCTCATGCCGTAGCCGATCAGCTCACCGTAGATGGTGGCGCCACGGGCCTTGGCGCGCTCGTATTCCTCCAGCACCACGGCGCCGGCGCCGTCGGCGAGCACGAAGCCGTCCCGGTCCCGGTCCCAGGGCCGGCTGGCGGCGGGGGGATCGTCGTTACGGGTGGACAGTGCCCGGGCGGCGGCGAAACCGCCCATGCCCAGCGGCGTGGAGCCCTTCTCGGCGCCGCCGGCGACCATCACGTCGGCGGTGCCCAGCTGGATCTGCTGGGCGGCGAAGCCGATGTTGTGGGTGCCGGTGGTGCAGGCCGTCACGGTGGCGAAGTTCGGGCCCTTGAAGCCGTACATGATGGCCAGGTTGCCGGCGATCATGTTGATAATGGTGCTGGGCACGAAAAACGGCGACAGCTTACGCGGCCCGGAATCCATCAGCTTCTGGTGGTTTTCCTCGATGTTGGTCAACCCGCCGATGCCGGAGCCGATGGCGACGCCGATGCGTTCACCGTTTTCCTTATCCATTTCCAGGCCGGCGTCACGCAGGGCCTGAATCGCCGCCACCATGCCGTACTGCACGAAGACATCCATCTTGCGCGCTTCCTTGCCGGACAAATATTCGTCCATGGCAAAGTCCGGCACCAGCCCGGCGAACTTGGTGGAGAAGTTCTCCGTGTCGAAATGGTCGATCCGGCGAATACCGCTACGACCGGCCAGAATGCCCTCCCAGGTACTGGCCACGTCGGTGCCCAGAGGGCTCAACATTCCCAGACCGGTTATCACTACTCGACGTCGTGTCACCCGTTCTCCTCCCAAAAAAAACCGCAAGCCCGGAGAGCCTGCGGTTTTTTTACTGACGTTGCGTTGGCTGTGACCGAATCAGCTGTGCGACTTGATGTAATCCACGGCAGCTTGAACGGTGCTGATCTTTTCAGCCTCTTCGTCCGGAATTTCGGTTTCGAATTCTTCCTCGAGAGCCATTACCAGCTCGACGGTGTCCAGTGAATCGGCACCCAGGTCTTCGACGAAGGAGGCGGCGGGCTTAACGTCTTCCGGTTTAACGCCCAGTTGCTCAACGATGATCTTCTGGACCCGTTCTTCGATGCTGCTCATGATGTTATTACTCTCCTGTTGATGGTGTGCAAGCACCTATGAGCGGCTATTCTAGGTGAACGCTGTTCGCGCTTGCAAGCCGCTCTCGGTACTGGTTTTCGCGGATTAGTTTCCAAATGTTTGAGCGCCTGCGAGAAGCGCCCTTACGCCGTGGCTAAGCGCAGCTTAGCGGTTTTCCGCAGCGATGTCTCAACCCGTGAACATCCCGCCGTTCACATGCACCGTGGTGCCGGTCACATAACCGCCGCCCTCGCTGGCCAGCCAGCCCACGGCGCTGGCCACTTCGGCCGGGGATCCCAGGCGTCCCAGCGGTATTTCGCTGAGCAGCGCTTCACGCTGCGCCTCGGGCAGGCCGTCGGTCATATCGGTCTGGATAAAGCCCGGCGCCACCGAATTCACGGTGATGTTGCGCGACCCCAGCTCCCGCGCCAGGGCCCGCGTGAAGCCTTCCACGCCCCCTTTGGCGGCGGCGTAGTTGGCCTGGCCGGCGTTGCCCATGGTACCGACCACGGAGCTGATGTTGATCACCCGGCCCCAGCGGGCCTTGGTCATGCCCTTCAGGCACGCCTTGGTGACCCGGTACAGCGAATTCAGGTTGGTGTTGATCACATCCTGCCACTCATCCGCCTTCATGCGCAGCATGAGGTTGTCGCGGGTGATGCCGGCGTTGTTGACCAGCACCAGCGGCGGGCCGTATTCGGCGCTCAGCGCCTTGAGGCCCTCGGCCACGGAGTCGTCGTCGGCGACGTTGAGCACCACGCCGGCGCCCTGCTCGCCGAGCGCTTCGGAGATGGCGGCGGCGCCTTTCTCGCTGGTGGCGGTGCCGACCACGAACCAGCCGGCGCCGGCCAGCTCGGCGGCGATCGCCCGGCCGATGCCACGGGTGGCCCCGGTGACCAGCGCTACTTTTCTGTCCTCGCTCATAAGGTTCTCCTCAGGCGCCGGTGAGCGCGTTCTGAAAGGCGGCATCGTTTTCCAGGGGCTTGGCGTCCAGGCCCCGGTCGATGCGCTTGGTGAGGCCGCACAACACTTTGCCGGGCCCGCACTCGTAAAGCGTGGAGACGCCGTCGGCGGCCAGCGCGCGCACCGTTTCCGACCAGCGTACCGGCGAGTGCAGCTGGCGCACCAGCGCGCCGCGGATGCTGTCCGGGTCGGACTCCGCGCTCACGTCCACGTTATTGATCACCGGCAGCTCCGGCGCGAAGAATTTGGTGCTTTGCAGCTGCTCGGCCAGTTTGTCCGCCGCCGGGCGCATCAGCGCGCAGTGGGACGGCACGCTCACCGGCAGCGCCATGGCGCGCTTGGCGCCGGCGGCCTTGCACGCCTCGATGGCGCGCTCCACGGCGCTCACCTGGCCGGCGATCACCACCTGGCCCGGCGCATTGAAGTTGACGGCTTCCACCACCTCGCCCTGGGCGGCGTCGGCGCAGGCCTGGCGGACCTGGTCGTCGTCCAGGCCCAGAATCGCGGCCATGCGGCCCTCGCCGTCGGCCACGGCGGCCTGCATCAGTTCGCCGCGCCGGCGCACCAGGCGCACGGCGTCGCCCAGGGTGATCACCCCGGCGCAGGTGAGCGCGGTGTATTCGCCCAGGCTGTGGCCGGCGAGCCGGTCGGGACGGGCGCCGCCGGCCTGCTCCCAGAGCTTCCACAGCGCCACACCGGCGGTGAGCAGCAGCGGCTGGGTGTTTTCGGTGCTGTTGAGGGCCTCTTCCGGGCCTTCCTGCGCCAGCTGCCAGAGATCCAGATCCAGGGCGCCGGAGGCCTCCTGGAACGCCTGGCGCACCGGAACGCGCTCGGCGAAATCGGCCAGCATACCCAGGCTCTGGGAACCCTGACCGGGAAAGACGAAAGCGGTTTTCGACATGCGTTTGCCTCTTTGATGTCGCTCGAGCCGGGAGTATGCCGCCTGCGGGCGCGGCTGTCCGCCCGACCCTGAAACAAATTGTGAATGCGCGGCCGCCGCGCCCCGGGAAAACCTAGGAGGCGTCCGCCGGGGCGAGAGCGTCGCGGATCAGCGCCGGCACGTTGCGCTCGGCTTCGAGAACCGCCACTTCCAGGGCGCTGACAAAGCCTTCCACGCCGGTGCCGCCGTGGCTTTTCACCACGATACCGTTCAGCCCCACCAGGCTGGCGCCGTTGTAACGCTCCGGGTCCAGACGGTGCTTGAGCCCGCGCAGCAGCGGCAGCGCGAACAGGCCGCTGAGCTTGCGCAGCAGGGAACGGCCCGCCTCTTCGCGGATCATGCCGCCGATCATGGAGGCGGCGCCTTCCATGGTCTTCAGCGACACATTGCCGACAAAGCCGTCGCAGACCACCACGTCCACGTCGCCGACGAAGATGCCGTTGCCCTCGACGAAACCGGCGTAGTTCAGGTCGGCGGCCTGCTGCATCAGGGTGGCGGCTTCCTTGATCTGCTCGTTGCCCTTGATGTCCTCCTCGCCGATGTTCAGCAGCGCCACCCGCGGCGCGCTCAAACCGTCCACGGCGCGCACCACCGCCTGCCCCATCAGGGCGAACTGCAGCAGGTGCTTGGGTTCGGAATCCACATTGGCGCCCAGATCGAGCATGTGGCAGTGCCCTTTGGCGGTGGGGATGGCGGTGCAGATGGCCGGCCGGTCGACGCCCGGCAGGGTTTTGAGAACGAAGCGGCTGACCGCCATCAGCGCCCCGGTATTGCCGGCGCTGACCGCCGCCAGGGCGCGGCCTTCCTTAACCTGGTTGATGGCCACCCGCATGGAGGAGTCTTTCTTCTGGCGCAGTGCCACGGCGACCGGGTCGTCCATGGCCACCACTTCCGACGCCGGGGTCAGGGCGAGGCGCGGGTGATTGTCGAGTTTTTCTTTCTTCAGGGCCGCGGCGAGGGCGGACGGCTCGCCCACCATGATCACATGCAGATCGGGGTGGCGGGCCAGTATCCGGGCCACGGCGGGCACGGTCACGGGCAGACCGTGATCGCCGCCCATGGCGTCCACGGCCAGGGTCACAACCGCTGACATGGCAAATTTCCTGCTTGGCGAAGCGACGGCCATGATACGAGTTCGATCCGGCCGTGGATAGAGAAACGGGAGCCCTGAAGGCTCCCGTTACACAGTCGTCCTGTTGTCACCGTCGGGCGGCGTACCGTCAGGCGGCGCACCGCCCGCGGCAAACGGACTTACTCTTCTTCGTCGTCCAGTTCCGCGGTGCGCAGCACCTGGCGGCCGCGGTACATGCCGTCCGGAGAGATGTGGTGACGGCGGTGCACTTCACCGGTGCTCGCGTCTTCGGTGATAGCGGGCGCGGTCAGCGCATCGTGGGAACGACGCATGCCACGCTTGGAACGGGTTTTGCGACTCTTCTGAACAGCCATTTGTTGCTCCTCGGCGTATTACTTGCGGCGGCCCTTGAGACGGGCCAGCACGGCAAACGGATTATCCGGATCGGACTGATTGTCATCCTGGTCGCCCGGATCCCCAGCGCTCTGGGGCGGCGGATCGGGGCACTGATCGTGAAGCGCCACCAGCGGCATCGCCAGCAGCAGCTCTTCTTCCACCAGTTCCGCCAGCGTCATGCGCTCCTCGGTAACCAGCAATGGATCCAGGTCGGCGGGCAATGCCTTGGCCTGCTCTTCGCTCCACACCAACATCAGATCGACGTCGGCGGCGACTTCCTGTTGCACCGGCTCCAGACAACGCTGGCACACCAGAACCAGAGAAGTCTCCACCCGGCCCTGAACGCGCCGGCGGCCGTCCTCGTCCCGGCCAAAGGCCAGGCTCACCCGGACCGGCTGGTCCAGACTCTCGCGATATTCCCGCAGTCTGGGGAGGTCCCCGACCCGGGCTTCGCCTTCGACGACGCGTTCCTGGTCCGCGAACTTCCTCGGTTCCAGATACGGTGGCAGTTGCCCTGAAAACATAAGCGCGCAATTCTAGGCGCGGGCCCGCGTCCTGTCAAAGCGAAAATACACCCGCGACGCCCGGCTTAACTGTCTGAGAAAGCTGGTTTTTTCGTGCACCGGATCGGGGCCGTGGGTACACTCCCGACCCGCAACCACCCGCCACCAACCAGGAGACCGCCATGACCGACCAGCCACAGCCTTTGATTCTGGCCTCCTCGTCGCCGTTCCGCCGCGAGCTGCTGGGCAAGCTGCGTCTGTCATTCCAGCATCACAGCCCGGACATCGACGAGCGCGCCCGGCCCGGCGAAACGCCCACGGAACTGGTGCTGCGCCTGGCGCGGGACAAGGCCGCCGCCCTCGCCGACGCACACCCGGACGCCCTGATCATCGGCTCCGACCAGGTGGCGGTGATCGACGGCGACGTGCTCGGCAAGCCCGGCGATCACGACACCGCCGTGGCCCAGCTGCGCCGCGCCAGCGGCCGCACCGTGCAGTTCCTCACCGGGCTGTGCCTGCTGAACAGCGCCACCGGCCGCCACCAGAGCGGCTGCGAGCGCTTCACCGTGCACTTCCGCCGGCTCCGTGACCGTCAGATTGAGCGCTATATCGAGGTCGAACAACCCCTCAACTGCGCCGGCAGCTTCAAGTCCGAAGGCCTGGGCATCGTGCTGTTCAAGGCGCTGGAAGGCCGCGATCCCAACGCCCTGGTCGGCCTGCCGCTTATAATGCTCACTGACTTCCTGACCACCGAGGGCGTCGCCCTACCCTAGCGCAGCGTGGGCGCGCCGCCTTCCAGGCCCAGGGTCTGACCGATGCCGTTGCCGATCGAGGTGCCGAAGCGCTTCAGGAAGCGGTCCACCGGCGAGCGGGTGACGGTGTAGTCCACCATTTCCTCCAGGCCGGCCACGTCGCGGGCCACCTGCCCCGGGCTTTTCAGGCCGTCGATCAGCCCCAGCTCCAGAGCGCGCTCACCGGTCCAGAACAGGCCGGAAAACAGCTCCGGGTTCTCTTCCACTTTCAAGCGGTCGCCACGGCCGTCCTTCACCGCGCCGATAAACTGCTGGTGGATCTCGTTGAGCATGGTCTGCACGTGCTCGCGGTCGGACTCGCGCACCGGCGAGAACGGGTCGAGCAGCGCCTTATTCTCGCCGGCGGTGTACACGCGGCGCTCCACGCCCAGCTTCTCGGCGGCTTCCTGCACCCCGAAGCTGGCCATGATCACGCCGATGGAGCCGACGATGCTGGCCGGGTCGGCGTAGATCTGGTCGGCGGCGGCGGCGATGTAATAGGCGCCGGAGGCGCCCATATCGGTGATCGCCGCGTACAGCTTCTTATCCGGGTATTCGGCGCGCAGCCGCTGGATTTCGTTGAACACGAAGTTCGACTGCACCGGCGAACCGCCCGGGCTGTTGACGCGCAGCAGCACCGCTTCGGCGTTCTCCGCCTCGAAGGCGTCGCGCAGCCCGCGGCTGATCAGATCGGCGCTGGCTTCGGAATCCGCCATGATCACGCCGTTCAGGTCGACCACCGCCACGTGGGGCTCGGCCACCGCCATGGCGTCCCCGGAGCGGCTGCCGGTCATCATGAACAGCAGCGCAAACAGATAGATAAAGGTCAGGCTCTTGAAGAAGATGCCCCAGCGGCGGGTCTTGCGCTGTTCCGCCTGGGCCTGGCCGAGCAGCTTCTCGAGCAGCTTCCACTCTTTACTGGTGGGGCCGCTGTTCGCCGGGCTGTTGTTGTCGGACTCCATCTACACTGTCTCCTCGAAGTGTGTTTCGCAGTCCACGCCGAGTAACGGCAGCAACTGCGGTAAAGCATCGATCACCGCCAGCGGGTGAAAGTTCATCAAACGGTCCACCGGATGGGCGCCGTAACTCACCGCCACCCGGTCGACACCGGCGTCGCGCGCCATCTGCAGATCAAAGGACGTATCCCCGACCACCAGCGCCCGCTCCGGCGCCACGCCCAGTTCGGTCAATAACTCCGTGACCATGGCCGGGTGCGGCTTGGAATGGGTCTCGTCGGCGCAGCGGGAGGCATCGAAACTGTCGCCCAGCCCGCTGCTCGCCCACACCCGGTCCAGCCCCTTGCGGCTCTTGCCGGTGGCCACCGCCAGGCGCAGCCCGGCGGCGCGCAGCGTCGCCAGCGTCTCACGGGCGCCCGGGTAGAGCCGGCTGGGGCTCGCTTCGGCGGCCACGAAATGCACCGCGTAGCGCTCGCGCATGCGCTCCAGATCCCGGTCGCCGATGCCCGGGTAAAGGGTGCGCAGCGCTTCCGGCAGACCCAGCCCGATGATCTCGCGCACGGCGTCGTCCTCCAACACCGGCAGACAAAGGTCGGCGCCGGCCTGGTGCATGCAGGCAATAATGCGCCCGGTGGAGTCCATCACCGTGCCGTCCCAGTCGAAAATCACCAATTGGTAGGCCATCAGCGTTTATCCGACCGCAGCGCCGCCAGGATGGTCTCGAAATCCTCGTCCAGCGGCGCGTTGACCTTGATGGTTTCGCCGCTCTGCGGGTGGCGGAACACCAGCGACCGGGCGTGCAGGCACAGGCGGCGGTGCCCCAGCGCTTCCAGCCGCGCGTCGCCCTTGCGGCTGCCGTATTTATCGTCGCCGAGAATCGGGAAGCCGCCGAACTGGCTGTGCACCCGGATCTGATGGGTGCGCCCGGTACCCAGGCGCGCCTCCACCAAGGCAGCGTCGCCGAACCGCTCCACCAGCGTGAAATCGGTCACCGAGGCCTTGCCCTCGCGGGACACCCGCACCATCCGCTCGTTGCCCTGGGTGATCTTCAGCAGGGGCGCTTCCATGCGCCGCTCGCTGCCTTTAAACCCCTGGCACAGCAGCCAGTAGCGCTTCTCCACCCCGCCCTGCTGCATCAATTTCTGCAGGCGCCGCAAAAAGCCCCGGTGGCGGGCGACCATGATGCAGCCGCTGGTGTCCCGGTCGAGCCGGTGCACCAGCTCCAGGTTGCGCTCTTCCGGGTAGAGCACCCGCAGCGCCTCGATCAGCCCCAGGCTGACCCCGCTGCCGCCGTGCACCGCCAGCCCGGCGGGCTTATTAAAGATGAAGATTTGATCGTCCTCGTAGAGCAGCGCCCGCGCCAGCCGCTCGGCCAGCCCGCCGCTCACCACCGGCGGCGCCTGGGACTCGCTGGTGCGCACCGGCGGAACGCGCACCACGTCGTCCACGGCCAGGCGGGTGGTCTGCTTGGCGCGCTTCTTGTTCACCCGCACCTCGCCGGATCGGATAATCCGATAGATACGCGAACGGGGCACACCCTTGAGGTGGGTGATCAGGAAATTATCAAGGCGTTGGCCGTCACGGCCTTCATCGATGGTAACGAAAGTGACGCGATCGGCGGCGGGGGTATCTGACATGCGGCGATTCTAGCCAAGCGGGCGCGGCTCCGCCAGCGGTGTCGGTGTTCACGGCGCGCTCATGCCTCGCCCATCTATCTGATTGATCAGACTGTGATTTTACTGGTATAGTCAGCCGTCGGCCCGGGCTGGCCAACGGCGACGCGCAGCGACCATTCGCCGTCGGTACACCAAAACCCGCCAGCCCGCCCGACAAGAATCGAACGGGCCCGAAAGGCCCCGACGCTGCAGCCAATCCCCCGGCGGCAACACAACTCCCCGGCGGATTACCGACAACCAACACCAGGTGGTCTGCGGCACAGGTCGAAGACATAGCCGGGCTGCCGGCGAGCAGCGCCAATAGCGCCCCTTGCCGACACCCCAACCGGTACACAGACGGTAAAGTTTACCCGGCACGGCGCGTTTGACGCGCCGGGCACAGCGTAACGCGGATAGAGGGGCCAAGGCCCCGCCAGCAACGCCAACGGCACAACTTCACAAGCCCGGAGAGGAACAGGAAAGGTAGAAGACAGGCAGATTACCAACGTCGTCCGAGCGCCCAGCGCCGCCACGCGTGAGCATTGCCTGCTCGCCATTCTTCCGCCTCCCCACCAGGGTAAGAGGTCTGATACCGGTATTGATACCGGCCCGCTGCATGCCGCCACGAACCTTGTGGTAGCACAACAATGAAACGAATGTTAATCAACGCCAGCCATCCGGAAGAAGTCCGGGTGGCGCTGGTGGATGGCCAGAGACTTTATGATCTGGACATCGAGCATCGCACCCGCGAACAGAAAAAAGCCAACATCTATAAAGGCAAGATCACCCGCATCGAGCCGTCCCTGGAAGCCGCCTTCGTGGACTTCGGCGCCGAGCGTCACGGTTTCCTGCCCCTCAAGGAAATTTCCCGCCAGTACTTCCAGAAAGACCCCAAGGACATCCAGGGCCGCATCAATATCAAGGATGTGATCAAGGAAGGTCAGGAAATCATCATTCAGGTGGACAAAGAGGAGCGCGGTAACAAAGGCGCCGCGCTCACCACCTTTATCAGCCTGGCCGGCCGCTACCTGGTGCTGATGCCCAACAACCCGCGCGCCGGCGGCATTTCCCGCCGCATCGAGGGCGAGGAGCGCCAGCAGCTCAAGGAAGCCCTGGGCAGCCTGGACATCCCCGACGAAATGGGCGTGATCGTGCGCACCGCCGGCCTGGGCCGCGGCGCCGAGGAACTGCAGTGGGACCTCAACTACCTGCTCAAGCTGTGGGGCTCCATCGCCGAGGCGTCGGAAACCCGTAAAGCGCCCTTCCTGGTGTACCAGGAATCCAACGTCATCATCCGCGCGATCCGCGACTACCTGCGCAAGGACATCGGCGAAGTCCTGATCGATTCCGAAAAGGTCTACAACGAGGCCCAGGCGTTCGTGCAGCAGGTGATGACCGATTTTCAGCACAAGCTGAAGCTGTATAACGACGACACGCCGCTGTTCTCCCGTTACCAGATCGAGTCGCAGATCGAGACCGCCTTCGAACGTGAAGTGAAGCTGCCCTCCGGCGGCTCCATCGTCATCGATCCCACCGAAGCGCTGGTGTCCATCGACATCAACTCCTCGCGCGCCACCAAGGGCGCCGACATCGAGGAAACCGCGCTGCAGACCAATCTGGAAGCGGCGGAAGAGATCGCCCGCCAGCTGCGCCTGCGCGACATCGGCGGCCTGATCGTGGTCGATTTCATCGACATGGGCCCGGCGCGCAATCAACGCGAAGTGGAAAACCGCATGCGCGACGCGCTGGAAGCGGACCGTGCCCGTATTCAACTGGGCCGTATCTCCCGCTTCGGCCTGCTGGAACTGTCCCGCCAGCGGCTGCGCCCCAGCCTCGGCGAGACCTCCAGCATCGTGTGCCCGCGCTGTGACGGCCTGGGCCACATCCGCGACGTCAAATCCCTGGCCTTGAGCATCCTCCGCCTGATCGAGGAAGAGGTGATGAAGGAACGCACCGGGGAGATCCAGGCCCAGGTGCCGGTGGCCGTGGCCACCTACCTGCTCAACGAGAAGCGCCCGGTACTGCGGGAAATCGAAAGCATCCACAAAGTGCGCGTGCTGATTATCCCCAACCCCAACCTGGAAACCCCGCACTTCCAGGTCGAGCGCATTCGCGACGACCAGACCAAGGCCCAGGTGAGCCACGAGCTGGAGCTGCTGGAAGGCCAGCAGGACCCGGCCACCCTGTCCGCCCAGGACACCGAAATCAAAACCCAGGAGCCGGCGGTGAAGCTGGTGGCGCCGGACACCGCGCCGCCGCCGCCCAAACCGCAGCCGGAGCCGAAACCGGAAGCCACCGCCGCCAAGGCGCCCTCCAAGAAGCCCGCCACCGCGCCGAAGCCGCCGCTGGAGCCGGGTCTGCTGGCCCGTTTCTTCACCTGGCTGGCGGCGCTGTTCAGTGCCTCCGAGGACGAGAAACAGCAGCTTGACGGCAAGCGCGACGGCCAGCGCGACGGCCAGCGCGGCAACCGCCAGAACCGGGACGACAAAGCCGACGCCCGGGGCAACAACAACCGTGGCGGTGATAACCGCCGTGGCGGCCGCCGCAACGGCGGCAACCGCAACCGGAACGCCGACGGCGATAACCGGGGCGGCGACGGTCGTGGTGGCGATAACCGTGGCGAGAACCGCAAGGACGACAACCAGGACGGCAAGAGCGAAGGCGGCAACCGCCGTGGCGGCCGCAACCGTCGTGGCGGCCGTGGCGGCAACCGGGGCGGTGACAACCGCAACGGCGACAACCGTGGTGCCGACAACCGAAGCGACGACCAGAAAAGCGCCGACAGCGGTAAGCCGGAGTCCAAGCAGGACAATAAGCAGGACGCCAAGCCGGATAACAAAGGCGAGTCCAAAGGTGGCGCCGGCAAAGGCCCGCGCAAGGACGACGGCCCCAAAGCCCAGCGCCGCACCGACAGCAAGGACGACCGTCCCCTGCGCGAGCGCCAGCGTCCCGGCGCCCAGGACAAAGCGGCCCAGGATAAAGGCGCCCAGAGCGACGACCAGACCACCGCCGGCGGCCCGCCGCCGCGCATGACGTCCGAGGACAACACCCCCGGTCGTGATCAGGAGCGTGGTGACAGCCGTCCGCCCAAGGCCAAACTGGTGCCCGCCGAAGAGCACGGCGAACCGAAAACCGCCGCCGCCAAGCCGAGCGCGGAACAGGCCACCGAGGCTCAGGCGCCCCAGGCCGCCGCCGCCCGTCAGGAAGAGCAGCCCAAGGCCGCCGCGCCGGCGCCCTCTGCCGAGGCCCCTTCAGCCAAAGCGCAGAAGCCCGCCAGTCAGGAAGCGCCGTCAGCTAAGCCGGAAGAGCCCTCAGCCAAGGCGGAACAACCGTCAGCGAAAGCAGACGAGCCCTCGGCTAAAGCAGAGGAGTCCCCGGCTAAGGTAGAGGAGCCTTCAACTAAGGCAGAAACCCCTTCAGCCAAAGAGGAAGAGCCTTCCGCCAAGGTAGAGGAGCCTTCAGCCGAGGTAGAAAAGCCCTCAGCCAAGCCGGAAGAACCTTCAGCAAAAGCCGAAGAAGCTCCGGCCAAAGAAGCGTCTTCAGCTAAGGCGGAAGAGCCTTCAGCAAAAGCGGACGAGCCCTCGGCGAAGACAGAAGAGCCTTCAGCAAAAGCGGAAGAGCCCTCAGCCAAGGCTGAACAGCCGGCGAAAGCTGAAGAACCCTCAGCCAAGGTTGAGGAGCCCGCGGCGAAAGCGGAAGAGCCTTCACCCAAGGCGGAGGCTCCTTCTTCCGAGCAGGCACCTTCAACGGCAGCGGATCAGGTCCGCCGTGCCGGCAACGACCCGCGTGACCGCAAACCGGGCCAGCCGGTACCGCAGCCCGAACGCCAACCCGCCGCCAAGCCCGCACCGGCCGCCGAACAAGCGCCGGCCAAGGCGGAGACCGGCGAAGCGGAACAGCCGGCCACCCCGGCGTTCAGCAAGCCGGTGGCGCCGGAACGCCCGGCCGGCCGCGCCAGCAATGACCCGCGCCTGCGCCGCCGTCAGCAACAGGCGGAACAAGCCGCCCGGGAAAATTCCGGCGACGGCAACCCCGGTGCCTGATCGGTCCACCCGACGGTCACACCAATAAAAAAACCGCCCTTCGGGGCGGTTTTTTTATGCGCCGTCGGAATACTTGAAGGCCCGGCGGCGCGTGTCGATGGCGCCCATCAGATCGTCCAGGGCCAGGTAGAGGCACGGCACCACGAACAGAATCAACGCGGTGGCGAACACGATGCCGAAGCCCAGGGACACCGCCATGGGGATCAGGTAAGCGGCCTGCAGGGAGGTTTCGAAGATGATCGGCATCAGCCCGGCGAAGGTGGTCATGGTGGTGAGAAGAATCGGCCGGAAGCGGCGCAGGCCCGCTTCATAGACCGCCCGGGCGGCGCCCAGCCGGTGCCGCTGGCGGTTGGCGTAGTCGACCATGATCAGCGAATCGTTCACCACCACCCCGGCCAGGGCGATGATGCCCATGAAGCTGACCAGGGACAGGTCCATGCCCAGTAGAATGTGGCCGAGCACCGCACCCACGGCGCCGAACGGGATCGCCAGCATCACCACCAGCGGCTGCAGGTAGCTGCCGAACGCCACCGCCAGCAGCGCGAAGATCACCCCCAGTGCCAGGGCGAAGCCGCCCCACAGCGCCGAGGTGGATTCGCGCATGTCCGCCTGGCCGCCCTGGAAGGTCCAGGTCAGGCCCGGGTAGTCGGCGCGCAGTTGCGGCAGCAGCTCGTCGCGGACCACGGCGAGCACCTGGCTGGTGGCGCTCTTGGGCAGCACGTCGGTGCCCACGGTGATCACCCGGCGGCCGTCGCGGCGGTCGATGGAGCGGAACGACTCGCTGATGGTGACGCTGGCCACGTCGGTCAGCGGTACTTCGCCGCCCTCCGGCAGCTGCACCACGAAGGTGTCCAGGTAACGCAGGTCCTGGCGCTCCTCTTCCGGCAGCCGCACACGGATTTCGTTTTCGTTGATGCCGCGCAGCTGGCGCAGCGCGATGGCGCCGTAAAACGCATCCCGCAGCTGCCGGCCCACCTCGGCGCCGGTGAGCCCCAGGGCGTCCGCCTGCGGCGTCAGGCTGACGTCGAACTGCGGTTTACCGGTGGTGTAGCTGTCGTTGACGTTGCGGGTCTGGGACAGGCCTTTCATGGCGTTCAGCAGGCGCTCGCTGGCCTTGGCGAGCACGTCGATGTCGGTGTGACTGAGGTCCACGCTGATATCGTCGCGCCAGGAGCCGGGGCCCTGCTCCGCCTCGAAGGTGATCTGATCGACGCCCTTGAAATCGCCGATCTGGTCCCGCCACAGCTCGACGATCTGCTGCACCGTCATGTCCCGTTCGTGTTCCGGCTTTAACACCAACTCCACGTCGATTTTCTGCTCGCCGCGCACGTTGGTCTTGATGCCCTCGGCGTTGCGGCCCAGGTCGTTTTCCTCGAACAGCCGCTCGGTTTCCCGGGTCAGCGCCAGGGCCAGCTCACCGGCCTGGCGCGGCGTGGTGCCCACCGGCAGACGGATACCCGCTTCGATCTCGTCCGCCGGCACTTCGGGCATCATGATCATGCCCATGTGGTCGCTGCCGGCGTAGGCGCCCACCACCAGCATCAGGGTCAGCGCGGCGCTCAGGGTCACGTAGCGATAGCGCAGCGCCCGGTCCAGCAGCGGCCGGTAACCGCGCTCCACCAGCGTCTGGAAATAGCCGGAGAAGCGGCGCTGCACGCGGTGCAGGGCGCGCCCGTAGACGGTCACCGTGCCTTTGCCGCTGTGCGCCAGGTGGGCCGGCAGAATGAACAGCGCTTCGAACAGCGAGATCGCCAGCACCACGATCACCACCGCCCCCAGCGGCCACCAGAAATTACCGGTGACGCCGGGCATGAACAGCAGCGGCATGAAGGCGACGATGTTGGTGAGAATACTGAAGGTGACCGGCCCGGCGATATCACGGGCGCCCTGCACCGCCGCGTCCATGAAACTCATGCCCTGCTCGCGGTACTCGTAGATGTTCTCGCCCACCACGATGGCGTCGTCCACCACGATGCCCAGCACCATCAGAAAGCCGAACATGGAGATCATGTTCACGCTCACGCCCATGGCCGGCAGGAACAGCACCCCGCCGACGAAGGACACGGTCATGCCCATCATGATCCAGAACGCCAGCCGGTACTCCAGGAACAGGCTGAGAATCACCAGCACGATCACCATCGCCAGGATGCCGTTCTCCAGCAGCATGTCCATGCGGCTTTCAAACTGCTCGGCGCGGTTGCTGTCGATGCGCACCTGCACCGGGTCCGGCAGGGTGGTCTTGAGTTCGGCCATCACCCCTTCCACCGCCGCGGCGATGTCCAGCGGCGACTGGCTGCCGGTGCGGAAGATCTCGATCTCCACCGACGGCTGGCCGTTGAAGCGGGAGTGGAAACCGGTGTCCTCGAAGCCGTCGCGCACCGTGGCGATGTCGCCCAGGGTCACCACCGCGCCGGAATCCGCGCGGCTCACCACGATGCGGGAAAACTCGTCGGCCCACTGCTTTCGCTCTTTCAGGCGCAGCAGAATCTCGCCGTTGTCGGTGGCCAGATTGCCGGCGGGCACGTCGCGGCTGGACTGCTCGATGATCGACGCCACCTGGTCCAGGGTCAGGTCGTACTCGCGCAGCGTGGCCTGGGAAATTTCCACGCTGGTCAGGTAATCGGGCACGTCGCTGATGTCCGCCCGGGTCACCGCGGACTCGCTGAGCAGGCGGTTGCGCACCTGCTCGCCGAGCTGGCGCAGGGTCCAGATGTCCACTTCGCCGTACAGCACCAGCTCCATCACATCGCGGGTGCGCGCCTGCAGGCGCACGCGCGGCTCTTCCGCCTGGTCCGGGAAGGTGCGCACCCGGTCCACCGCCTGTTCGATGTCCTGCAGCGCCTGCATCCGGTTGGCGCCGGCCACCAGCTCCAGCTGAATCACGCCACTGCCTTCGCGGGCGGTGGACACCATTTCCTCGATGCTCTCGACGCCCTGTACCGCCTCTTCCACCGGCATCAGCACGCCCTGCTCCACCTCCTCGGGCGCGGCGCCGGGGTAGGTCACCTCCACTTCGACAACGTCGAGCTGGGCTTCCGGGAAGATCTCTTTCTGTACCTGCACCGCCATCCACAGACCACCGCCGAGCAGCAGAATCATCAGCAGATTGGCGGCGATGCTGTTGCGCGCCATCCACTCGATCGGGCCCACCCAGCCCTGGCGGCGCGGCGCGCTCATTCCATGGTCTCCGCGCCGGCGGCGTCCTCAAGACGCAGGGCGGCGCCGTCCACCACCGTGGCCAGGTCGGTGGCCACCACCTGATCGCCCTGGTCGAGCCCGTCGCTGAGGTAGACATAGTCGTTGTCACGCAGCAGCACGGTGACGTCGCGGATATCCAGGGCGCCGTCCTCCATCACCCAGACCGTGTCCTCGCGGCGCAGCAGATCGCGGTCCAGACGCACCACGTCGTCCAGCGCCCGACCTTCGATGGCGGTGCGCACGAAGGCGCCGAGAATCAGGCTCGGGGCGCCGGCCTCCGACTGCAACGCCAGCGGGTCCTCGACGCTGACCAGCACCCGCGCCAGGCGGGCGTTGGCGTCCAGCTCCCCCACCAGCCGCTGCAGGCGGCCCTGGCGGCTCCGTGACGGCCCCCAGGCGGCCTCGTGGCGCAGGGTGACGGGCGCGCCCTGCTCGCCGTCCTCTTCGGCGAAGCGCAGCCAGCGCAGTTGCGACAGCGGTACGCTGGCCGACACCCAGTAACGGTCCGTGGCCACCAGCCGGGCCAGGCTGTCGCCGGTGCTCACCTGGGAGCCGGTGGCCACGTCGCGGGACAGGATCTGGGCATCGAAGGGCGCGCTGATACGGGTACGCTGGAGATCCAGTTCGGCGCGACGCAGGGCCGCCTCGGCGAAATCCACCCGGGCACGGGCCTGCTTCAACTGCGGCTGGCGCAGCACCAGGTGCCGGTTGCCCTCGTCCAGCTCTTCACCCAGCAATTCGAAATCCTGTTCGGCCACCGCCTGGCGGCCCTGCTCCAGTTCCAGATCGGCGCGCGCCTGCGCCAGCTCGCTGCGCCGTTGCCGCAGCGCGGCCTGGTAATCCGCCGGGTCGATGCGCAGCAAGGCGGTGCCCTCGGCCACCCGACCGCCGGGCTCGAACGCCTCGGCCAGCTCGATGACACGGCCGCTGACACGCGGCCGCAGGGTCACTTCCCGGGCCGGCACCACCTGGCCCATCACTTCGATCACCGGGGTGAAGCGGCCCCGTTCGGCGCTGCGTACCTCCACCAGCATGGCGGTTTCCCGCGCCACATCGCCGCGCGTGGCGGTGGGCTCGGTCTTGAAGATCAGCACCATCAGCGCCACGCCGGCGAGCAGGATCAGCACCGACACCAGCGCCGTCTTGCCGCGCCCGGCCCGCCCGCTCTCCGGGCGCGCGGCCTGGTCGTCCACCGTGTTGCTCATGCGTTTTCTTCCTCTTCGGGCACCGGGAAACCGCCGGCCAGCGCCCGGTACAGGGCCACCCGGAACGCCAGCAGCTCCTGGCGGGCGGTGATCAGGGTGCGGCGCAGTTCCTGGCGTTCCTGGAGCGCGCTCAGCACCTCCAGGTAGCCGACCGCGCCGTTAACGTACTGAATGCGCAATTGCCGGTAGGCGCTGTCCGCCAGTGCCAGCTGCTCGCGCAGGCTCTCCATGCGCCGCTGCTGCTGGCGCTCCTGAACCAGGGCGTCCTCCACTTCCTGGAACGCCACCAGCGTCGCCTGCCCGTACTCGTACAGCCGTTGCTCGCGCAGCGAGCGGAAGCGGCGCGCCTCGGCGCGGCGCTGGCCGCCGTCGATCAACGGCAACACCAGGTTGCCGGCCAGGGTCGCCAGCCAGTCGTCGAACAGAGCCTCGCTGTCCGTGGTTTCATTGCTCAGCGACGCGGACAGGGTCAACCGGGGAAAACGCTCGGCCACCGCCGAGGCCAGGTCCGCGTCCGCCGCCTGCAATTGGAAATAGGCCTGCCGGAGATCCGGCCGGCGCCGCACCAGTTCCGCCGGCACGCCGGTGGCGGGCAGCGGCGGCAACGCCGGCAGGGTGCCGTCGTCGGGGAACACCACCCCCTTGGGCGGCTCGCCCAGCAGCACCGCCAACTGGTGCTCGAGCACCCGGGTGCGGGCCTGCACGGTGAGCAATTGCTCGCGGGACGCTTCCACCAGCTGGCGCTGGCGCAGCACGTCGGCGCTGGCGCTTTCGCCGATGCCGAAACGGGCACGGATCAGCGACAGCACGTCCCGGTTGGTGTCCAGCTGGGCGCTCGCCAGCTCCTGCTGGGTGCGCTGGGTGAGCAGTTCGAACCAGGTGTTGGCCACCTCGGCGGCCAGGGACAGCGCGGCGGCCTGGTAGTCGGCGCCACTGGCCGCCACGCGGAAGGCTTCGGCGTCGGCCTGGGCGCGCACCCGCCCCCACAGATCCAGTTCGTACTCCGCCGCCAGCCCGGCGCTGAACAGATCGGTCTCACTGTCGCCGTCGTCGCGGCGCTCGGCGCCGGCGCGCGCCTCCAGGCTGGGGAACAGACCCGCTTCCTGGCGTGCCCGCACCGCCCGGGCCTGGTTGAGGCGCTCATAGGCGGCCTGCAGATCCAGGTTGGCGCCCAGGGCGCGGTCCACCAGACGGTTGAGGGCGGCATCGTCGAAGGCCACCCACCACTGCTGCGGGGCGGCGGCCTCGCCGGAACGGGAAAACAGCTCCGGCGTGGCCACCGGCGGCGACGACGATGGCGGCTGGCCGGCGCAGGCGGCCAGCGCCAGCAGCAGCGCGGACAGAACGGCGGCGCGCGCCCTGGGCCAGGAAACTACCAAGGGGTGCATGAACAGAGGACAATCCTGATTTCTTATCGGTTCCGCCGTGGCGGCAAGGCCGGTTCAGGCTAACAGGCGCGCCCCGTGAGAACCACTGGCGCCCGGCGGCAGGAAACAAAGCTTACACCCTGGCGGGTCAGCGTCAGGGCAACGCCACCGGCTCCTGTTCCAGCGTCACACCGAAACGGGCCAGCACGTCCTCGCGCACGGCGGCGGCCAGCGCCAGCACGTCGTCGGCGCGGGCGCCGCCCTGGTTGACCAGCACCAGCGCCTGGTCCCGGTGCATACCCACCGGCCCCAGCCGGCGGCCTTTCCAGCCGGCGTCCTCGATCAGCCAGCCGGCGGCCAGCTTGGCGCCGTCCGGGTGCGGGAAGGACACCAGCTTCGGATAGTCGGCTTTCAGCCGTGCCAGCTCCGCCGCGCTGACCACCGGGTTCTTGAAAAAGCTGCCGGCGTTGGGCAGCACCGCCGGGTCGGGCAGCTTGCTTTGCCGCAGTTCGATCACCGCCGCCCGCACCGTGGCCGGGGCCAGGGTGCGCGGGTCCTGGCCGGCGAAGCGCTCGGCCAGGCCGCCGTAGTCCACCCGGCGGGCGCCATGGCGGTGCAGCCGCAGGGTAATGCCGGTAATGATGAACTCGCCCCGTCGGCGGCTTTTGAACAGGCTGTCGCGGTAGCCGAATTCGCACTGATCGGCGCGAAAGCGCCCTGCCCGGCCATCGGCCACCGCCACGGTGTCCACGCTTTCCAGGCAATCGGCCAGCTCCACGCCGTAGGCGCCGATGTTCTGAAACGGCGCGGCGCCGGCGGTGCCGGGAATCAGGGACAGGTTTTCCAGACCGCCCCAGCCGCGCGCCACGGTGTCCGCCACCAGCCGGTCCCAGACCACGCCGGCGCCGACGCGCACCCGCACCTGATCCGCGCTCTCATCCAGGTAGTCGATGCCGTCGAACGCGGGGATCACCGTGAGGCCCGGCAGGTCGCCGCGCAGCACCACGTTGCTGCCCTCGCCGAGCACGTAGAGCGGCTCGCCCTGGTCGCGCCCGGCCAGCAGCTCGCCCAGCGCGGCCACGTCCGTGGGCCGCGCCAGCCGTCGGGCCCGGGCCGGCAGCGCCAGGGTGTTGGCGCCGCTCAGGTCGGCGTCGTGTTCGATCACAGCCGCTCCCGCAACCGCGCCAGCCACAGGTCACTGGCGCGCTCCACCAGATTGAGCACGTGGCCGAAACCGTCCTCGTCGCCGTAGTAGGGGTCCGGCACTTCACCGGGGCCGTCATCGCCGAGCACATCCAGGAAGCGCGCCAGCACCAGCCCCTCGCGGGCGACGCCCGGGCCCGGGTCGAGCGCGCGCAGGTCGGCCAGGTTGCTGTTGTCCATGGCCAGGATGTAATCGAAGTGGCGGAAGTCCTCGGCGCTCACCTGGCGGGCGCGCAGGTCGTCCATCGGGTAGCCGCGCTCGGCGGCGGCGGCGCTGGCGCGACGGTCCGGCGGCCGGCCGATGTGCCAGTCGCCGGTGCCGGCGCTCTCGATGCGAAGCCGGTCGCTCAGGCCGGCGTCCCGCACCCGCTGGCGGAACACCGCTTCGGCGGTGGGCGAGCGGCAGATGTTGCCCAGACACACAAACAGTATCGACAGCGACGTCATCCCCGGTTTTCCTCCGCTCGCAGGTGGCGGCGCATGCGCTGCAGGTCCATGTCCGTGTCGACCCCGCCGGGCACCGGCTCGCGGGCCGGCGCCACATGGATGGCGACGCCGTTGGCCAGGGCCCGCAGTTGCTCCAGGGATTCGTGCATTTCCATGGAGGCCGGCTCCCAGCTCACGAACTGGTGCAGAAAGCCGACCCGATAGGCATAGATACCGATATGACGCCACCAGTAGCCCGGGTCCATATCGATATCATGCGGGTTCGGTTGCTGGCTGAAGGCATCGCGATGCCAGGGGATCGGCGCCCGCGAGAAATACAGGGCGCGCCCGTTGCAGTCGAACACCACCTTGCAGACGTTGGGGTTGAACAGATCGATGCCGCGCTCGATGGGCTCGCACAGCGTGGCCATGCGGCACTCCGGGTGGGCGGCCAGGTTCTCCGCCACCTGGTCGATCACGGCGGGCGGGATCAGCGGCTCGTCGCCCTGCACATTGACCACGATGTCGTCGTCGGCCAGGCCCAGCTGCTCGGCCACTTCCTGCAGCCGGTCCGTGCCGGAGGGATGATCGGCGCGGGTCATCACCACCTCGCACTGGTCGCCCACGGCGTCGCGGACGCGCTCGTCGTCGGTGGCCACCAGCACCCGCGTGGCGCCGCTTTTAGCGCAGCGTTCCGCCACCCGGGCCACCATCGGCCGGCCGGCCAGATCCGCCAACGGTTTTCCCGGCAGGCGCGAGGACGCGTACCGCGCCGGCACTACCACATAGAAACTCATAGCTGTCCTTACTGAGGCTGCGATTGCAATGCACGATCAATCATGGCGTCCAGGGTGGCCGGCGGCAAATTGGCGTGCACCGGCAGCATCCACAGGCGAGGATCGTCGAAATCACGGCATTTTACCGCATCTTTTTCGGTCATGATCACCGGCCGGCCGTCGGCGAAGTCCAGGTCCGCGGCGGTGAAGCCATGATGGTCGGCGAAGGCGTGCGGGGTGACCGCCAGGCCGAGCAGCGCCAGGGTGCGGAAAAAGCGCTCCGGGTTGCCGATGCCGGCGACCCCGTGCACCGCCCCGTAACGCTCGCGGAACGCCGCCGCGTCCAGGGTCTCGCCGTCGCGCAGCCGCACCAGATCACCGGGCACCAGATGCATGGTGGTGGCGCCGGGCCAGGCGCCGCCGTTGGCGACCAGAAAATCCACCTGGGAAAGGCGGGACGCCGGTTCGCGCAGCGGGCCGGCCGGCAGGCAGCGTTGATTGCCGAGGCCGCGGCGGGCGTCGATCACCACCACCTCGCTGGAGCGCGGCAACGCATAGTGCTGCAGGCCGTCGTCGCTGATCACCAGGTCCGGCTGGAACTCCGTGACCGCCCGCCGCAGGGCGCGGTCTCGCTGGGGGTCCAGCACCACCGGCACCGCCGCGCGGCGCGCGATCAGCAACGGTTCGTCGCCCACTTCACGGGGGTCGTCGTGCAACGCCACGACGCGCGGATAGGTGTCCGCCCGGCCGCCATAGCCCCGGGAAATCACCACCGGGTTCAGGCCGCGCTCTCGGGCACGCCGGGCCAGGGCAATCACCAGCGGCGTTTTGCCGGTGCCGCCCACCGCCACGTTACCGACCACCAGCACCGGCACCGGCGGCCGCTCGGCGCGCCGCCGGAAGCGGCGCAGCCGGCGTCCGGCCACGTGCCCCACCAGCCAGCCCAGCGGGCGCAGCGGCGTCAGCCAGCCGCTGCCTTCGTACCAGCCGCGCTCTACGCGGCGGCGCCAATCAACCATGGCCGTTGTCGGCGAAATCCATTTTGTAGAGCTGGGTGTAGAGTCCATTCTTTTCCAACAATTCGCTATGGGTGCCCTGCTCGATCAGCTGCCCCTGGTCCAGCACCAGAATGCGGTCCGCTTTCTCGATGGTGGACAGCCGATGGGCGATCACCAGGGTGGTGCGCCCTTCCATAAGACGCTCCAGCGCCTGTTGGATGTGGTGCTCCGACTCCGTGTCCAGGGCGCTGGTGGCCTCGTCGAGAATCAGAATCGGCGCGTCCTTGAGCAGCGCCCGCGCGATGGCGATGCGCTGGCGCTGGCCGCCGGAAAGCTGGGCGCCGTCCTGACCCACCTCGGTGTCCAGGCCGTGCTCCAGGCCCTGGATAAAGTCCCAGGCGTAGGCGTTGCGGGCGGCCTGTTCCACCTGGGCGTCGTCGGCGTCGCGCATCTCGCCGTAGGCGATGTTATGGCGCACGGTGTCGTTAAACAGCACCACTTTCTGGCTGACCATGGCGATCTGACGGCGCAGATGGGCCAGCTTGTAGTCCGGCAACGGCACGCCGTCGAGCAGCACCTGACCCTGATCCGGGTCGAAGAAGCGCGGCAGCATCGCTGAAATGGTGCTCTTGCCCGCGCCCGAGCGGCCGATCAGCGCCACCGTCTCGCCGCTGTTGACCTTGAGACTGAGGTTGCGCAGCACCGGTTGTGCCGGGTCATAGCCGAAGGTGACGTCGCGGAATTCGATGTTGCCGTCGGTGCGCGGCAGGTCCTGGTCGCCTTCGTCCCGCTCTTCCGGGCGGTCCATCAGCTCGAACAACGAGGCCGCGCCGGTGACGCCACGCTGGATTTTCACGTTCACGTCGGTGAGCTGCTTGAGCGGCTTCTGGATCATCCCGGCGGCGGCGATGTAGGACAGGAAGCCGCCCACGGTCAGCGCTTCGCCCATCATCGTGATGTACAGATAGGTGACCGCGCCGATCGCCACCGACACGAACAGCTGCACGATCACCGTGGAGCCGATCTTGCTGGCGTTGAGTTTGGTGTTCTGACGGGCGAAGCGGCGGCTCACGGAATGAAAGCGGTCGGCCTCCAGCTTCTGGCCGCCGAAGATCTTCACCGCCTGGTTGCCCTCGATGGCTTCGCCGAGAAACTGGGTGATATTGCCCATGGAGCCCTGGATACGGCGGCTGATATGCCGGAAACGCTTGCTGGTGAGGTTCACCACCAGGCCCACCAGGGGCGCGGCGATCAGCAGGATCAGCGTCAGCTTCCAATTCTGATACAGCAGGAAGGTGAGCAGCCCGATCACGGTAAGGCCCTCGCGCAGCATCACGATCAAGGCGTCGGTGCCGGCGCTGGTGATCTGCTGGGCGTCGAAGATGATCTTCGACATGATGCGCCCGGAGGCGTTGTTGTTGTACTCCGCCTGCGGCAGACGCAGCACATGGCCGAACACGTCGTTGCGCAGCCGGTAGACGATTTCCTGGGCCACCCAGGTCATCGAATAACTGCCCATGAACTGGCCGAGCCCCTGGGCCAGCGCGATAAAGAACGGCGCGATGGAGACGATCACCACGCGGTGCGGTTCCGGGTTGACCACGGTCTCGCCCAGGTAGCCGGCCAGTTGCGCGGCGCCGGCCTGGGTGGCGGCGTAGATGGCGTAGCCGATGACACTGGCGAACAGGATCAGGGCGTGGGGCTTTACGTACGACAGCAGACGTTTGTACGTCTGCCAGGCATCATCCGGTAGTTGGCTCATTGGCCCTCTTCGTCGGCTTCGCGGGTGGTCAGCGACAGCTTATCAAAGCCCAGCTGCCCGGCCACATCCATCACCCGCACCACCGCCTGATAGCTGGCGTTGGCGTCGGCGGTGATGATCATCGGCAAGGCGGCTTTGTCCTGCCCCAGCCGGAGCAGCGCCGAACGCAGGCCCGCTTCACTGTTGTCGGTGAGTTTTTCACCGTTGATCAGATATTCCCCGAGCGGCGAGACCAGCACCTCCACCGCCTGCGCCGGGCTCTCCGGCGGCATGCCCTGCGCTTCCGGCAGGGTCAGTGAAAGCTGAGTCTCACGGGTAAAGGTGGTGGACACCATGAAAAAGATCAGCAGCAGGAACACCACGTCGATCAGCGGCGTCAGGTTGACGCTGATCTCTTCCTGGCGCGGGCGCGGGAACTTCACGTTTTCTCTCCAGGAGTCTGCCCAGGAGTCGCCTCCCGCTCACCGTGGACCAGATCGACCAGGTGCACGGCGCTCTGCTCCATGCCCACGGTGATTTCCTCCACCCGGCGCACGAAAAAGCGATGGAAGAAGATCGCCGGGATCGCCACCACCAGACCGGCGGCGGTGGTCAGCAGGGCCTGGGAGATCCCCCCGGCCAGCTGCGCCGCGTCGCCGGTGCCGTGCATCATAATCGCGGCGAACACGTCGATCATGCCGATCACCGTACCCAGCAGCCCGAGCAGCGGCGCGATGGCCGCGATCGAACCCAGCGTGGAGAGGTACTTCTCCAGGTCGTGGACCACGCCGGTGGCCTCCTCCTGGATGCTTTCCTTCATGATGTCGCGGCCGTGGCGGGCATTGGCCAGCCCGGTGGCGAGAATCCGCCCCAGCGGCGACTCCTCGCGCAGCGTCTTGAGCCGCTGGGCGTTCAACTGGCCCTTTTTCAGCCAGCCGCGCACCTGCGGCAAGGTGCCCGGCGGCGCCAGCTTGTTCGGACGCAGAGTCCAGAAACGCTCACCGACGATGGCCAGCGCCACCACCGAGCTGATCAGGATCGGGAGCATCATCCAGCCCCCGGACTGCACAAGATCCTGCACGTTGCGATCCCCTTTTCACAGTTCCGGCTCGCGGTGCCAGGGCCGACCATGGGCCCGGCGCCACTTTGTTATGAGCGCGGCATTATCAGGGCCGCCCAGGCGAAACACAATCATGCCGGTCCGGTCGGTGCGCAGAAGCGTGACGCCGGCCGCCTCCAGCCGGTCGACCACGTCCGGGTCGGGATGGTCGAAGCGGTTGGCGTAACCCATCGACGCCACTGCCCAGCGCGGCGACACGGCCCGCAACCAGGCGGTTGACGAGGAGGAGTCGCTGCCGTGATGGGCAAGCTGCAGCACCGTCGTCGGAGCCACCCGCCCCAGCAGCCGGTATTCCACCTGTTTGGGGATGTCGCCGGTCAGCAGCGCACTGGCGCCCAGGGCGTCCACCCGCAGCACGCAGCTGGCGGCATTGCCCTGGTACGACCCGTCCGGCGGCCACAGCACCTCGAAGCGCCCGCCGTCGAACCGCCATTGCTGCCCGGCCCGGCACGGTCGCGCCCCGTCCACCCGGTCGGGCTCGCCGCTCAGCAGGCGCCCGGTGTGCTCCAGATCCGCCAGGCCGCCGGCGTGGTCGCCGTCACCGTGGCTGACAATGGTGAGGTCCGGGGTCAGGCCATGGCGCCGCAGCCAGGGCAACAACACGCTTTTCGCCGCCGACCCGCCGGCCCAGCCCGGCCCCAGGTCGTAAAGCACCAGGTGGCGCTGGGTACGCAGCGCCAGCGCCTGCCCCTGCCCCACCTCGAAAACGATCAGATCCAGCTGGCCCCGGGCCGGCGGCTCGGCGCCGGGCAACCACCAGGGCAGTAAACCCAACAGCAACAGCCGGCGCGGCCAGGGCCAGGCCGGTAACAGCCACAGCAACGCCGACCCCAGCAGCGCCAGACCGGCCCAACCGGGCGCCGGCGCCAGCGGCGGCGACGGCAGCCCGTGCAGGACCTCCATCATCAGCACCGAGGCCTCCACGCCGGTGGCGGCGGCCAGCAGGATGGCGGGCACGTCCAGCGCCACGCCCAGCAGCGCCGCGGGCACCACCAGCAGGCTGAACAACGGCACCAGCAACAGATTCGCCAACGGGCTCAGCCACGCCCAGGTATCGAACAACCAGGCCCCCAGCACCGCCATCAGCAGGGGCAGGCTGACCATCACCGGCCGGCGGCCGCCGTCGATCAGCAGCAGGATCACCGCCACCGCCGTGAACGACAACCACAGCCCGGCGGATAACGCCGCCAGCGGCTGCACCAGTAAAACCGCCAGCAACGCCAGCCCGAGCACGCTGCCCGCCGCCGGCCGCGCCCGGCGCAGCCGGCAGGCGGCCAGCACCGCCACCATGATCAGGGCGCGCTGGGTGGGCAGCGCGAAGCCCGCCAGCGCCGCATAGCCGAGCGCCCCGGCCAGCGCCGGGGCCCAGGCCCACTGCTGCAGGCTGAAGCGCCGCGCCGGCGGGCACGCAAGCCACAGCAGCGGCGCCAGCAGCCAGCGCCCCAGCCCCCACAGCAGGCCGGTGACCAGCGTCAGGTGCAGGCCTGAAATCGCCAGCAGGTGGGCGGTGCCCAGGTCCTGGAACAGCCGCCATAGCGGTGGCTCCAGACCACGGCGGTCGCCGGTGACCAGCGCCGGAATCACCGCGGCACCCGCGGGACTGGCGGACAGCTGCTCCCTGACGCGCTGGGAAAGACCGGCACGGCGGGCGTCCAGGCTGTCAGGCCGCCCCCGCTGGCGGATCACCGCCGTGAGCACGCCACGGGCGTCGATGCGGTCGGCGAGATCGAAACGGGCACGGTCCGGCCCGGTCTGGTTGTACCAGCCGTGGGGAAAGAAGAGGCGCACCTTGCCGCGCAGCCGGTCGCCGGCCTCCAGCGCCGGCAGCGGCGCCCAGGCCGTGACCCGCACCCGGTGACGGCCCGGCCAGGGCCGCTCGTCGACGGCCAGGCGCAGGTCCAGAATTATCCGCTGGCGGCGCAGGGTCTCGCCGAAGCGGCGGCGCGTGTCCGTGACCGGCAGCCCCACCACCCGGGCTTCCACGGTCAACGGGGTGCCGTTCAGATACTCCGGCAGCCGGCGATCCAGCCCCTGCTCCAGGGCCAGCAGCCCGTGGGCCCAGGACAAGGCCAGCAGCAGGCACCAGCCGCGTCCGCGCGGCAGCGCCACCGCCAGCACCGCGAGCGCCGCCAGGGGCCACCAGAGGCCGCTCCAGACCGCCGCGATCATCGCCGCAGGGGAAAACCAGTATCGCATCCTTGCTCACCGGGTTGTTATGATCACGCCTCCATGTAACGGCGCGGCGTCTCGGTCACAGGTCGATGTAGGCGTACGCCGCCCGGGTCGGCATAATAGCGCCCGTCTTCCAGGGACCTTGCAGTTTCACATGCCCAAACATTTGTTCCGCAAATACCTGCCCTCGCCGGATCGCCTCAAAGGACACAAATCCCTGAGCTTCCTGGGAGAGGTATTGTCGGACCCCAACCTCTGGCACATAAACCGCCACTCCCTGGCCGGGGCCGCCTTTATCGGCGTGTTCACCGGGCTGCTGCCGATTCCCCTGCAAATGGGCCTGGCCGCCCTGCTGGCGGTGCGCTTCCATTGCAACCTGCCGCTTTCGGTAATGCTGGTGTGGATTTCCAACCCGGTCACCTATGTGCCGATCTTTTATTTCACCTACCGGGTGGGCGCCTGGATGACCGGGCTCACGCCCAGCTCCGACCACGCCATCAATGTCGCCTGGTTCGTGGAGCAGCTGGTGCCGTTGTGGATCGGCTCGCTGACCTGCGCGCTGATCGCCGGTCTGGCTTCCTATTTCACCGTCAAACTGTTCTGGCGGCTGGCGGTGGTGCGCAGTTGGAATCTTCGTGCCCGCCGCCGGCAGCGGCAGCAGTAACGCGCTGATCCCTACAGCCTAACGGCGACGGCGCCGCCGGCCTGTCAGCCAGCGGCGATAATCCGGGAAGGAAAAAACGGAAGGTGTTGTGCGCCGCCGGCGGCTCAGGCCACCGGATGCAGCAGGCCGTCGTGCAGCTCGTGGCGGCTCTGGCAGCGGCCCGCGAAGTGATGGTCGTGGGTGACCACCAGGAAGGCGGTGCCCAGGCGCTGGTTGAGCTCCAGCATCAGGTCCTGCACCTGGTCGGCGGTGCGCTCGTCCAGGTTACCGGTGGGCTCGTCGGCCATCACCAGCGCCGGGTCGGTCACCAGGGCGCGGGCGATCGCCACCCGCTGCCGCTCGCCGCCGCTCAGCTGCGCCGGCTTGTGCTCGGCGCGCGGCGCCAGGCCCACCTGATCCAGCAGTCGCTCGGCCCGTTGCGCGGCTTCCCCCGGCTTGAGGCCACGGATCAGCAACGGCATGGCCACGTTCTCCCGGGCGGTGAACTCCGGCAGCAGATGGTGGAACTGGTACACGAAGCCCAGATAATGATTGCGCAGCCGCCCCAGCGCCCGGTCATTGAGACCGGCCAGCGGCTGGCCGCCGATCTGCACGGTGCCCTCGCTGGGCGCGTCCAGCCCGCCCAGCAGGTTGAGCAGCGTGGATTTGCCCGACCCGGAGGTGCCGATAATGGCGGCGATGTCGCCCCGGCGAACGGTCAGCTCCACGCCGTTGAGCACCTGCAGCTCGCCACGGCCTTCCGGGTAGCGCTTGACCAGCCCGCGGGCCTCCAGCACCGACTCCTGATGTTCACCGTTACTCATAGCGCAGGGCCTCCGCGGGTCGCACCCGGCTGGCACGCCAGGACGGATACAGCGTGGCCGAGAAGCTGATCAGCATGGCGATGCCGACAATCACGGTGACGTCGCTCCATTTCAGCTGCGACGGCAGGTAGTTGACGAAGTAGGCATCGAACAGACGGGTGTTGAAGGTGGCTTCCACCCAGGCCGCCACCTCGCTCACATTGGTGGCCAGCAGCACGCCGAGCACGGTGCCCAGGAAGGTGCCGGCCAGGCCGATCACCGTGCCCTGAACCATGAAGATGCGCATGATGGTGCCCGGCGAGGCGCCCAGGGTGCGCAACACGGCGATGTTGCCGCGCTTCTCGGTGACCAGCATCACCTGGCTGGAAATAATATTGAACGCGGCCACGGCGACGATGAAGCTGAGCAGCAGCGTCATCATGCTCTTTTCCATCTTGATGGCCTGGAACAGGTTGCCGTGGCTGCGGGTCCAGTCGCTGGTGTAGTAGTCCGGCCCCAGCGCCTGCTGAAGTTGCCAGCCGATCTCCGGCGCGGCGAACAGATCGGTGAGGCGCAGATGGATGCCTTCGACGGTGCCGGGCTGACGCTCCAGCCGGGCGGCGTCCTCGTTGGCCACATAGGCGTAAAGACTGTCCACCTCGGCCCGCGCCCGGAAACGGCCGACCACGGTGAAACGCTTGAAGCGCGGCATCACCCCGGCCGGGGACACGCTGGCCTCCGGCAACACCAGGGTGATCTTGTCGCCGGTTTCGGCGCCCAGCTTACGGGCCAGCGCGTAACCCAGCACGATACCGAACTCACCGGGCTGCAGATCCTGGAGGTCACCGTCCCACATCATCTCATCGACGATGGACACGTCCTTCTCCGCCTCCGGCTCGATGCCGTTGACCAGCACCCCGGCCACGTTGCCCTCGTAGGTGAGCATGCCCTCGAGCTTGATGAACGGCGCCGCCGCTTCCACGCCCGGGTAGTCACGCACCTGGTCGGCCAGCGCCTGCCAGTCGGTGACCGGCTCGCGGCCGTGCACGGACAAATGGGTGACCATCCCCAGAATGCGGGTCTGAAGTTCCCGGTCGAAGCCGTTCATCACCGACAGAACGGTGATCAGAACGGCGACACCGAGCATCAGCCCGAGCGCGGAGATCAGGGTGATCACGGAGATGAAACTATTGCGGGCCCGGGCGCCGGTGTAGCGCAGACCCACGAACAGGGCAAAGGGTCGAAACATGGCGCGCATTTAAGCACTAAAACGGCGGCCTGTGCCAGTCGCTTTGTGACCACTATCCGCGACCACGAAACCGCGATTTGATTCAATTCCGGTACCACAAAAAATCGTCAAAGCGGGCGGCGGCGCGGGCAAGGCTAACACCGTTTTACTTGAACAGAGGTTCATGCTGTCCGTACTATCAGTACCGGCTTATCCAAGGGGGAAAGGTAATGGGAAAGATTTTCACGGCGTTGGCATTGGCGGCCACGGTGTACTGGCCGGCCACGACGCTGGCCGCGTCGGACCAGGACGTGCCCGGTCGCGGCATGAGCAAGGCCGAGGTGCGCGCGCAATTCGGCGAGCCCCGGCAAACCCGGGCGTCGGTGGGTAATCCGCCGATCACTCGCTGGGACTACGACGGCTTCAGTGTCTATTTCGAAAACGACACCACCCTGCACAGCGTGTGCGAAAAGAACCGCGCGCCGGCGGCCGAGCCGTCCCCGGCCGGCGACGCGCCGGGCCAGGCGCCGCAAGCGCATTCCACCCTGGAAGCCGAAGTAGGCGTTTCGCCGGCCAACGGTGAAGAACCGCCGACGGTCGAGGAAGAGCAGGAAACCAACATCGAAGTGGAAACCTTTGATCCGCCGCGTAACAAAGAGGAAGAGGACGACGAGGCCAGCTCCGAATCCGATTCCGCGCCGGGCAGCACCGCGGTGCGCGCCAAAGCGGAGGGCGCCGAGGAGCGGGCCGAGAAGGATTCCGAGGAACGTGCCGAAGACGACGCCGAGGACGAGACCCGGGAGCGCTCCGATGACGGTACCTCGGACGACGCGGCCGAAGGTGATAAAGCAAGCGACGGACGTTTCCGCTTCGATCCGGCCACCGGCCGCATTGTCGTGGACGACGCCCAGGAAGACCAGGACAGTGACTGATCATCAGCACGACGGGCGCCGCCTGTTACCGGAATGGTATCCCCAATGGGGCATCCTGCTGGCCTGGCCCGACGAACACACCGATTGGGTCGGCCGGCTGTCCCCGGCACGCGACACCTATCTCGCCCTGATCATGGCGCTGCTCGACCACGAAGCGGTGCTGCTGGTATGCCGCGACAGTGAGGCGGCGGAGACTGCCCGTACCCTGATCCACGACAGCGGCGCCGACAGCCGCCGGCTGCGCATCCGCATCGCCGACTACAACGACACCTGGGCACGGGATTTCGGCCCCATCGCCGTGCGGGAAAACGGCGCTCCGGTGTTGCTGGATTTCCGCTTCACCGGCTGGGGTGGCAAATTCGAAGCCGACCTCGACGACCGGCTCAATCGCGCCCTGCCCTGGCGCGTCACCCTGCATACGCAGGACCTGGTCCTGGAAGGCGGCGCCATCGACACCGACGGCCACGGCCATCTGCTCACCACCCGCGCCTGTCTGCGCAACACCAACCGCAACCCGGCACTGGACGAGGCGACGCTGGAGAGCCGGCTGCGGGAATCCCTGGGCGTGGACACCATCTGGTGGCTCGACCATGGCCATCTGGAAGGCGACGACACGGACGCCCATGTGGATACGCTGGCGCGCTTTGTGAACGCCACCACCCTCGCCTATGTGCACTGCGACGACCCCGACGACAGCCATTACCCGGCGCTGTCGGCGATGGCCGCGCAATTGCGTGAACTGGCCGACCGCGAAGGGCTCGACCTGGTGCCGCTGCCCATGGCCCGCGCCCAGTACAGTGACGACGGCGAACGGCTGCCGGCCACCTACGCCAACTTCCTGATCACCAACTGCAAGATTCTGGTGCCGCTGTACGATTGCGACACCGATGACGCCGCGCTGAAGGCCTTCGCCGCCGTGGCCGGCGAGCGCCAGGTGCAGGGCATCCCCTGCCGGCCGCTGATCGAGCAAGGCGGCAGCCTGCATTGCATTACCATGCAATTGCCCGAGGGCGTGCTGGCCTGAGCCGGAAACTGCTATCCTTTCCGCCACGCCGTCTGTCCAACCCCGCACCGGAAGAGAAACCCTCATGCGCGTTGCCGTGATTCAGCAACAGAACACCGCCGACCTGGACGCCAACCTGGCCCGATCCATGGACAAGATCCGTGAGGCCGCCGCCCAGGGGGCCCAGCTGGTAATGCTCCAGGAGCTGCACCGCAGCCTCTATTTTTGCCAGAGCGAGGACACCGCCATGTTCGATCTGGCGGAAACGGTACCCGGCCCCAGCACCGACGCGCTGGGCGCGCTGGCCCGGGAACTGCAGGTGGTAATTGTCGCCAGCCTGTTCGAGAAGCGCGCCACCGGCCTCTACCACAACACCGCCGTGGTGCTGGAAAGCGACGGCCACCTCGCCGGCCTGTACCGCAAAATGCACATCCCCGACGACCCGGGCTTCTACGAGAAGTTTTATTTCACGCCCGGCGACGCCACCTTCAACGCCGGCCATTCCGGGTTCACGCCGATCCGCACCAGTGTCGGCAAGCTGGGGGTGCTGGTGTGCTGGGATCAGTGGTACCCGGAAGCGGCCCGCCTGATGGCGCTGGCCGGCGCCGACCTGCTGCTCTACCCCACCGCCATCGGCTGGGACCGCACCGACGACCCGGACGAACAGAGCCGCCAGCTGGACGCCTGGATCACCGTGCAACGTGCCCACGCGGTAGCCAACGGCCTGCCGGTGCTGGTCGCCAACCGCACCGGCTTTGAACCCGGCCCGGACGGCAACGGCGGCATCGACTTCTGGGGCAACAGCTTCGTGTGCGGGCCCCAGGGCGAATACCTGGCGCGGGCGGACCGCGACCAGGAACAAACCCTGGTGGTGGACCTGGACATGGCACGCTCGGAAGAGGTGCGCCGCATCTGGCCCTACCTGCGGGACCGCCGGGTGGACGCCTACCAGGACCTCACCAAGCGTTATCGGGACTGACTGCTACCGGGACCGACTAGGGCATAAGCATCCAGGCCAGGTACAGCATGATCAGTACCTGCGCCACGAACAGGGTGGCGCGGACCAGCACCAGCGGCAGGCTGGTGCCGATCAAATGCGCGGCGCTCTGTCCCAGACGGCAGAAGATGAACACGCCGGCGAGCCCGTCCACCACAGCGCTCTGCCCGGTGGCCGCGGCCGTTAGCACCAGGGCCGCGAACAGCGGCAGGTTTTCCAGGCAATTCAGATGCGCGCCCTTGGCACGGACCAAAAAGGCCGGGTCATCCACCGGTTGATTGCGCTCCCAGTGGTTGGCCTTTTTGTTCCCCAGAAAAATCTGCGGCACCCGGTAGCCGGCGTAGGTCATCGCCAGCAGCAAACTCAGAATCACGAAAATCAGCAGAGCCGTAAATCCGGTCATTGTTATTTTCCTTATCGCATTGGGAAGGACGGGCCGAGGCCCCAGCCTCCCAAAATGACACAGCGAAAATAAAAATGACGTTACCGAGTGTAGCTAAGCACGCTTCTTCTCGATCCAATAGAGAAACAGCTCGCCCTGCTGGCGGTGCTCAAGAAGGGTGTGGCCGAGAAACTGGCAGAACTTGGGAATGTCCCGCTCGGTGGACGGATCGGTGGCGCGCACTTCCAGCACCTCGCCGGCGCCCATGTCGCGCACCTTGCCGTGCAGCAGCATTACCGGTTCCGGGCAAACCAGGCCGGTGGCGTCGAGGTGGTGTTCGGCGTGCGGGGTATCGGTCATAACAGTGCGGTCAGCCCAGTCGTTGCGGCGGCGGGCGCCAGAAAAGGGCCGCTATTATAACCAAGCCGCCAAGGCCCGCCGCAAGCAGGAAATGGCCGGCGTAACCGAGCGCGGAAGCGCTGAAGCCGCTGCCCAGCGTAAACAGGCCCACCGCCATCAGGTACACCGACGCCTGCAGGGTGTAGTCACCGCCCTCCCGGTCACGGCGGCAGTAGTCCATCATCACCACGAACAGGGCCACCGTGGACAGGCCGTCCGCGAACTGCTCGAACAACGCCACCGGCCAGACCCAGCCCGCCGCGCCGGCGGCCACCGCCCACCAGCCGACAAAGGCCAGCGCCTGCAGCACGCCGAAACCGATCAGCGCCGCCTTGCGGCTCAGCCACAGCATCAGCAGGCCGGCCAGCGCCGCCGCCAGTAAACCGGTCAGCGAGGCCACCAGATCCAACCGGCCGATGGCCGCCTGGCTCCAGCCCTGGTCCACCAGGAACGGCTTGATCATCCGCGTGCCGAAACCGTCACCGACCTTGTAGCCCAGCAAAATCACTACCCACAGCAGCAAGCCGGGGCGGCGCCAGAAGCCCTGCCACTGGCGCCACCACCAGTGCCGCGACGCCCGTTCCGCCGCTGGGGTCGAGGGCGACGTCTCCAGGGGTTCGCGGAACAACGCCACCGGTATCAGTAACAACGCCACCGTGCCCGCCAGCAACCACAGGCTGGCGCGCCAGCCGATCCAGTCGTTGGCCATCAGTAACAGTGCGCCGCTGAGAATCAGCCCGACCTTATAGCCCAGCACCTGAACGCTGTTACCGGGCCCGCGCCACTCCGGGCGCAACAAGCGCACGGCGAGGCCGTCGGCGGCGATATCCTGGGTGGCGCTGGCGGTGTTCAGCAGCAGCAACAGCAGTAACAGCAGCGGAAAGGCATCGGCGAACCAGACCGCCCGCTCGGTGAAGGACAGCAGCAGCAGGATCAGCACCACCAGCGCCTGGCAGCCGATCACCCAGCGCTTGCGGTGACCCGGGCGGCCACGGCCGAGCCGGTCCACCCAGGGCGCCCACAGGAACTTCAGCGCCCAGGGCGCGGCGGCCAGCCCCAGCAGACCGATCCACTCCCGGGACAGGCCGCTTTCCCGGGCCAGGGACGGCACCGCCTTGGCCAGAAGGCCGGCGGGCAGGCCCTGCAGGAAATACAGCACCGCCAGGGTGCCGAGCAGCACCGGCAGCGCCGGCCGCCGCGCTTCAGGCATCGCGGCAGTCCACCCAGACGGTGATTTCCTCGCGGTCGTGATAGAGGTGCGCGGCCTGGATGCGGGCATCGGGGTACTGCCGCCACAGCCCTTCCTGGAGGCGCTCCAGCAAGGTGGCGGCCTCCCGGTAGCGGCGCGCCATCGGCAGCTTGAGATTGAACAAGGCGGTGCGGGCCCAGCCCTGCTGCAGCCATTTCTGCATCAGCGCCAGGGTGCGCGCCGGCTTGTCCACCACGTCGCAGACCACCAGATCCACCGGCCGCTCCGGGCGCCAGGTAAAGGCGTCGCCGGCCACATGGCGCACCGGGTATTCGTCCATCAGGCGCGCGTCCAGCCGCCCATGGTCGACGCCGGTGACCTTGATGCCCAGCCGCGCCAGATGCCAGCTCCAGCCGCCGGGCGCCGCGCCCAGATCCACGGCGGTGTGCAGCCCCGGCGGGCGACCCCGGCCACAGAAGCGCAGTAACGCCTCTTCCAACTTGAGCGCCGAACGGCTGGGCGCTTCCGGCGACAGCCGCAAGCGCATCAGGCCGCTCTCCGGCAACGGCAGCTCCGCCGGGCTGACACCGATCAGACCGTTGCGGGAATCATCGAAAAACAGATGCAAACGCTGCCGTGCGTTGTTGCGCAGCAGGCCGTCCTTACGCAGCCGGGGCTCCAGCGCTTTGCGGAAGCCGCGCAGAAAACGGGCCAGCTCGCGGCCATCATTGCTGTCCGCGTGCTCCAGATAGAGCTCGCTGAATGGCCCCAGCGCCCGTAGTGACGGCCACAGGGCGCCGATGCGATCGGTGTCCGGCAGGTCCTCAAAGCGATCCGGGCACGGATACAGGCTGCGCGCGAACACCAGCCCGGTATCCAGCAGCGGCATCACACTGCCCTGCTGGCTGTACCAGAGCACGTAGCCTTTGTTCTTGTCCGCGCGCGGGTAACCGGCCACGCCCATATCGGCGGCACGCTCGGTGAATTCCGCGGCCAGATCCGACTCGAACCCCGGCCGGCACAGGGCCAGAAAAGTTTCCATAAAACGACAACTGTTGGTGAGCAGTTAATAGTGAACAGTTAACAGTTAACAGTTAACAGCGGGGCGGCTCCGAAGCCGGGTTTTCGCTATTAACTATTCACTGTTAACTATTAACTGACCGTTGTTTTCGTCACTTGACGAAAACAACGGTCTTGTTTCCGTCCACGATCACCCGGTCTTCCAGGTGCCAGCGCACCGCGCGCAGCATCACCTGGCGCTCCACGTCCTGGCCCAGGCCGCGCAGCTCGGCCGCCGAATGGCGGTGCGACACGCGCTGCACGTTCTGTTCGATGATCGGCCCCTGGTCGAGATCCTCGGTGACGTAGTGGCTGGTGGCGCCGATCAGTTTCACGCCCCGGTCGTGGGCCTGCTGATAGGGGTTGGCACCGACGAAGGCGGGCAAGAAAGAGTGGTGAATATTGATGATGCGGTGCGGGTGCCGGGCCACGAAGGTGGGGCTGAGAATCTGCATGTAGCGGGCCAGCACGATCACGTCCACTTGCCCTTCCAACAGCTCCAATGCCTGCGCTTCCGCCTCTTCCTTATTGTCCCGGGTGACCGGAATGTGGTGGTAGGGAATGCCGAAACGCTCCACTTCGCCGCGCAGGTCGTCGTGGTTGCTGATCACCATCGGAATCACCGCCGGCAGATCGCCCCGCGACACCCGCCACAACAGGTCCATGATCACGTGGTCATGGCGGGACACCAGCACCGCCATGCGCTTTTTATCGGCGGCGTAGCTGATGTGCCACTGCATCCCGTAGCGGTTGGCGACGCGGTTGCGGAAGTTGTTCTCCAGCGCTTCGTGGCTGCAATCCAGCCCCGGGGTCTGGAATTCCAGGCGCAGAAAGAAAGTACCGTCCTGATGATCGCTGGAGTGCTGATCCAGGTCGGTAATGTTGGCGCCGTGGTTGTACAGAAACGTGGACACCGCGCTGATGATGCCGGGCTGGTCCGGGCAGGTCACCAGCAGGCGGGCGGTGGCCGCGTCCTCGGGTTTGTCAGCGGGGTTCATGAATGTCTCCGTGTGGATTGCCAAAATGGTCGCGCCGGTAGGCGGACGGGGTCTGACCGGTCCACTTCTTGAACGCCCGATGGAAAGAACTGGCCTCGCTGAAACCCATCAGCAGGGCGATTTCGTCGATGCTCAGTTCCGGTTTGGAAAGGTAATACACCGAGGCGTCCTTGCGGATCGAATCCTTGATTTCCTGATAGCTGGTGTTGCCTTCCTTGAGACGGCGACGCAGGGTCTGCGGCGTCATGCCGAGCTTTTCACAGATCTCGCCGAAGTCGGGAAAATGGTTGCCGTACTCATTGGAGATGATCGCGCGGATCTGCGCCGGCAGCCCCACGTTGTGCACGTTGCCGTCGAACAACTGAGCCAGCGAGTCGCGCAGGAACTTGGACAGCGACAGCTCGTTCTGCACCAGCGGCAGGTCGAGAAAATGCGCCGGGAACACCACCTGGTTGACGTCGCTGTTGTAGTGCGTCGGGCAGTCGAACATAAAGCGGTATTCGTCGTCCTCGCGCACCGGCTCGTAGTCCAGGTACACCGCCTGCGGCTCCACCGCCTTGCCCACCAGCCAGCTCATAAAACGCAGCGACAGGAACAGCATCGCCTCGATGATCACATCGCGGAAATCCAGCCGGCGGTCCACGCGCACCATCAGAGCGGCCTGGTCGCCGTCACGCAGCAGCCGGCTGTCCACGCTCAGGTCAAACAAACTGTAGAAACGGATCCCCCGGTCCACCGCCGCTTCCAGGTTGGGGCAGTTGACCACCGCGTGGGCCATCATCGAAAACGTGCCGGGCTTGGACTTGCGGCCCTGCCCGAAGCCCAGGAACTCATCCTGGGTCTGCTCCATGACCAGCAACATCAAACGGATAAAGGTATCGCGCTCGATGCGCGCGTCCGGATCCTCCAGCACGCGCCGCTCGATACCGCACTGGTCAAGCAGCGCCGGAATGCTCACGCCACCGCGGGCGGCGCCCTGCAGCACCTTCACCACCCGCTGTACCTTGATTGTTCTTCGCTGAATCATTGGCCATCCTGAAACGTCACGTGCCCTGCCCCCATCGGACAAGCGCCCCATGATAAATACTTTTGACCCGGGCTTCATCGCCCAGCGCTACCCTGTGTAGGTCAACCCATCGCGCAAGGACCGCCACCATGGCCGCACCCCGCCTGATACTGATTCTCGGCGACCAGCTCAGCCCCCATCTCAGCAGCCTGGCCGAAGGCGACCCGGCCCGCGACCGGGTGGTAATGGCGGAGGTGGCCGGCGAGTGCGACTACGTGCCCCACCACCGTAAGAAGATCGCGTTCCTGTTCGCCGCCATGCGCCATTTCGCCGAGCGCTTGCGCCAGGACGGCTGGCGGGTGGACTACTATACCCTGGACCAGGACCATCAGGACCTCACCGATGCCCTGCTGGCCAGCCGCCGCGACAGCGGCGCCCGCCAACTGCTGGTCACCGCCCCCGGCGAATGGCGGCTGCTCGAGGCCATGAAGCGCCAGTGGCCGCAGAAGCTCGGGTGCACGGTGCGCATCCTGGATGACCGGCGCTTCCTGTGCACCACCGAGGCCTTCCGGGACTGGGCCGAGGGCCGCAAGCAGCCGCGCATGGAATACTTCTACCGAACCATGCGCCGCGCCACCGGCCTGCTGATGGACGCCGACGGCCAGCCGCTGGGCGGCCGCTGGAACTTCGACAAGGAAAACCGCAAACGCTTCGACGGCGAAGCGCCGCCCCCCGGCCCCAAGCGCTTCAACCCGGACGCCACCACCCGGGAAGTCCTGGAGCTGGTGGAAGCCCGCTTCCCCGACCGCTTCGGCGACCTGCAACCGTTCTGGTTCGCGGTTACCGAAGAGCAGGCGCAGGCGTCACTGAGTCACTTTCTGGACCACGCCCTGCCCCACTTCGGCGACTACCAGGACGCCATGGACAGCGGCGACGACTTTCTCTTTCACGGCGTGCTCAGCCAGTACATCAATGCCGGCCTGCTCGATCCCCTGGCGGTGTGCGAGGCCGCCGAGCAGCGCTACCTGCAAGACAAGGCGCCGCTCAACGCGGTGGAAGGCTTCATCCGCCAGATACTGGGCTGGCGCGAATACGTGCGCGGCCTGTACTGGCTGCTGATGCCCGACTACCGGGAAGAAAACCGGCTCGCCAGCCACCGCGACCTGCCCTGGTTCTACTGGAGCGGCGAGACCCGCATGCGCTGCGTGTCCGAAGCGGTGCGTGCCACCCGCGAACACGCCTACGCCCACCACATTCAGCGGCTGATGGTCACCGGCAACCTGGCGCTGCTGCTGGGGGTGGACGTGAAACAGATCCACGAATGGTATCTGGCGGTCTACGCGGACGCCTACGAATGGGTGGAGCTGCCCAACACCCTGGGCATGGTGATGCACGCCGACGGCGGCTATCTGGGCTCCAAGCCCTACGCCGCCAGCGGCAAATACATCCAGCGCATGTCCGACTACTGCGGCGACTGCCCCTACAAGGTGAGCAGCGCCGAGGAAGACAACAGCTGCCCGTTCAACAGCCTCTACTGGCATTTTATCCACCGCCACCGGCGGCGCTTCGAGAAGCACCCGCGCATGAGCATGATCTACAAAGCCTGGGGCCGCATGGCCGAGAGCAAGCGGGACGCGATCCTGGCCCGCGCCGACACCCTGCTCGAGGATCCCGAACACCTTTAGGGAGCCTTTCGGAGCTCCGTATCCGAGACGCGGAGCAATGGTGGTGCCTTCCGGGATCGCTCAAGCCGTCCGTGGGCGCTCTCATTTGGCCATCCCTGGCCAAATAGGTCCCTCCAGGCACCACCATTGCTCCGCTCACTTGGCAGCGGAACCGCCACGGGTCACAACACCGCCCGGACCTTTGCAGAAAGGTTCGGCGCCAGCTATGACCCGGGATGGTGACGCTAGCTAAGGAGCGGGTCTGTGTTAGGCCCTTCCGGGACCCTGGAGAACAGGACGTTCGACAGGGAGCCTACAGGGACGTATTCACGGCGTTCCCGGAAGGGCCTAACACAGACCCGCGTCCCCAGCTGGAGAGAACCAGACTCAAGCTGGAAACAACCTCCCTCTAAAGCGTAACGAACTTTTTTGTAGTACATTGTGGTGACTCGAACCAACAAGCCGTGACCGACCACCATGACCGACAAGCCGCGTAAAAGCCGCCGTGGAAGACGCCCGGCTCCGGAAAACGAACGCAAGGACCGGGTGATCCAGACCCGCGTGCCCCAGGACCTGGAAGACAGCCTGCGCCACGCCGCCGAGCGGGAACGGGTAACCGTGTCCCACCTGATCCGCAATGTGCTGGAAGACAGCTTCCGGCTGGTGGACGGCATCGTCGCCGATTCCTCGCAACTGGTGGATAACGTGGCCCGGGACGCGCGCCGCCTGGCCTCCGCCGCCAAGGGCCAGGCCCGTGCCCCGGCCACCTTCGTGCCCGCCGACCAGGGCGGCACCGTGGCCCGTGCCCTGCTCGACGCCGTGGACGCCTGGCAGGAAGTGATCGTCAACAAGCCCACCCACTGCACCCAGTGCGGTGTCACCCTCTCCCGCGGGCAGAAGGCGCTGCGCGGGCTGACCACGGAGCCCGCCGCCCCGGTGGTGTGGCTGTGCCAGGACTGCCTCGACAAAGACCCCGCCGGGTAATTTTGTAACAAGTGTTCACATCGCCATTGCCAGACCGGCCCGGCTGCCCTATTTTGTAATACATTAAATGACAAGGGGCGCCCCTATGACCGTATCCCGGCAAGCCACCGACACTGCTGAACGGACCGACATGGAAAGCCAGGACCGCCACTGGCCGGCACTGAAAGCCTTCAGTGGCCACCAGCAGGACAGCGGCCTGCGCGCCTGGCTGGCGGTGATGGAAGGCACCTTGAAAGCCATTGAACGCACCGCCTGGCAGGGCCGCGAGCTGGCGCAGCAGGCCGTGTCCGCCTGGCGCGCCATCGAGAGCGGCGCCGGGGACGTGGCCGGCGAATGCCAGGAGCTGGCCCGCGAGGCGAAGCGCTGGCCCGCCCGGCTGAAACGGCTGTCGGTGACCGGCTGGATGCTCACCCGGGTGGTGGCCAGTTACCGGCTCTGGGGCACGCGTTCGGCGTTCCTGCCCTCCAGCATGCAGGAGGCGGCCCTGACCTCCCTGCACCGCAAGAACGCGCGCCGCTTCCGCAAAACCTCCCTGGAACAGGGCGGCGCCTTCCTCAAGATCGGGCAAATCCTGTCCAGCCGCCCGGACCTGCTGCCCGCCGCCTGGGTGGAAGAACTGGCCCAGCTGCAGGACCAGGCCCGTCCGGAAACCTTTGAGGCGGTGCGCGGCGTGATCGAGCAGGAGTTCGGTGCCCCCTTGGAGCAGCTGTTCGAGCACTTTGATCCGGAACCGCTGGCCGCCGCCAGCATCGGCCAGGTGCATAAAGCCCGCTTGGCGGATGGCCGCGAGGTGGCGGTGAAAATCCAGCGCCCCGGTCTGGATGAGGTCATCGAGCTGGATATGACACTGTTAAAGGTATTCATCGACAGTGTGCGCGGCGCCCTGCCGCCGATGGATTTCGACACCATCATCGGGGAAATCCAGCGTACCGTCCGCGACGAACTGGACTACCCGGGCGAAGCCGACGCCATGCGTCGTGTGCGCGCCCAGCTGGCGGCGCAACCGGCGGTCACCGTCCCCGCCACGGTCGACAGCCTGTGCGGGCGACGCGTGCTGACCAGCGAGTTCGTTCGCGGGCGCAAGCTCACCATGGTGCTCGACGAACACCACCAACGCGGTGATCAGGAGGCCGTCAGCGGCATCCTGCACGCCCTGCTCGACGCCTGGTTCCGTCAGGTGCTGGTGGGCGGCGTGTTCCAGGCCGACCCGCACCCGGGCAACCTGATGGTCGACGACGACGGCCGCGTGGTGGTGCTCGACTTCGGCTGCACCATGACGCTGCCGGAGGCCTACCGGCGCGGCTACTTCCGGGTGCTGCAGGCCGCCATTGTCGGCGAACGCACGGTGATCGCGGAAACCCTGGCGGAGCTCGGCTTCGCCACCCGCAGCGGCCGCCCGGACACTCTGCTGGCGTTCACCGACGCCCTGCTCGATCAGATACGGGTGGCCATGGTGGAGACCGGCGCCGCCGGCACGCAGTGGCCCGGCCCGGAGGCACTGATGGAACAGGTGCGAGCGCTGTTGATCCGCATGGAGGACGACCCGGTGGAAAAAATACCGGCGGAGTTCGTGATGCTGGCGCGGGTGTTCGGCACCCTGGGCGGCCTGTTTCTGCATTATCAGCCGCGCCTGGACATCGGCCGTCTGGTGCTGCGTTATCTGACCATGCCGGAGACCCTCGGCGACACTCCTCGGCAGGCGGCGACACCCGAACCGCTCCCCTGGTGGCAGCGCTGGGGCCTGGTACCGCGGGCGGAGCTCTAATCGACCCAGGCGCGCTCCAGGGCCGCGCCGAGACGCTCGTTCCCCCAGAACAGTTCGCCGTTCACCACGAACGACGGGGCACCGAAAATATCCCGCTGGCGGGCCGCCGCCACATCGGCCCGGGTGCGCTCGCCGCCGCCTTCCGCCAGCGCCCGGTCCAGGGGCGCGCGGTCCAGCCCGGCCTGGCGCAGGCACTCCTCGATCACCGTGGGCGTGGCCGGATCGCGGCGCTCGGCGAAACCGGCCCGGAACACCGCGCGGCAGTACGCCGGCAGCCGGAATCCGGTGTCGATCCAGGTGGCGGTTTTGGTCGCCAGGGTGCTGTTGAACGGGAAGCGCGCCGGCCGGCGCCAGGCAATGCCCAGGCGCCGGGTCTCCCGTTGGAGATCCAACCACAGGTAGCGGCCCCGGGCCGGGTAAAGGTTGAAGGGCGAGTCGGTCCAGCCCTGCTCGCTGAAAATCGGGCCCAGCAGGAACGGCTTCCAGATCACCCGCACGCCCGCCTCGGCGGCGGCCGGCTCGATGGTCTCCGCCGCCAGATAGGCGTAGGGGCTGGCGAAATCGAACCAGAATTCCAGATCCGCCATATCAGCGCACCGCCACGATCGCCAGGGTCACGGTGGCCTTGGCGATCAGCTTTCGGCCGCCGTTGCCGTCCTCGGCGAACACCTCGGACTCCGCCACCGTCAATGTCTTGCCCATTTTCAGCACCGTCGCCTCGCACACCAGCGCCACGCCCAGGGCCGGGCGCAGCAGATTGACCTTGAACTCGGCGGTCAACGGCATATGGCCGTCGTCGAGCAGCGTGCCACAGGCGGCGCCGGCGGTGTGATCCGCCAGGGTGCCCACCGCGCCGGCGTGCACATAGCCGTTCTGTTGATTGAGCTCTTCGCGCACCGGCAGGCGGGACACCACCCTGCCCGGCTCGATACTGTCCACTTCCACCCCCAGCAAGCGCAAAAACGGCGCCTGCATCAAGGTGCGCACCTGGTCCTGGTCGGCCATGGCGACTATCCCCCTGTTGTTATAACCCATGCGGACAAGCGTCAAGCATTCCGCATCGGGCCGGCGTTGGCCAGCCCTCCGAAAGTACGGACCGCTCAGAAAAAGCCGGCACTGGCGGCGCCCGGCTGTTGCAGGGCGTCGGCGATCACATGCAGAGCCTGGCCCAGATCCTGGCGGCTGGCGGGGCCGCCCAGGCAAAGCCGCACCGCTTCCGGCGGCTTGCCGTTGACCGCGAAGGCGTCGCTGACCACCACATTGATGCCCTGGGCGCGCAGCCGCGCGGCGAACGCCACCCGGCTCCAGGCGGGCGGCATCCGCAGCCAGACGTGGAAGGCCTCCGGGTGCGACCGGTAGTCGGCACCGGCCAGGATCTCCGCGACCAGTTCCTGGCGCGCCTGGGACTCGCGGCGGGTCAGCGTCAGGGCCAGGTCGGCGGTGCCGTCCTGGACCCAGCAGGACGCCAGCGCCGCGGTAATCGGCGACGCCATCACCGTGGTGGCGCGCAGGGTGACCGCCAGCCGCGAGCGCAACCGGGCCGAGGGCAACGCCAGGTAGGCAATGCGCAACCCCGCCCCCAACGACTTGCTGAATCCGCACAGGTAATAGGTCAGTTCCGGCGCCAGCGCCGCCAACGCCGGCGGCCGGTGGCTGGGCAGCAGACCGTAGGCGTCGTCCTCGATAATCGGCAGATTATGACGGCGGGCGATCTGCACCACCCGGTGGCGGCGCTCGTCGCTCAAGGTCACCGCCGCCGGGTTGAGCAGCACCGGATTGCAATACAACACCTTGGGATGATGTTCCGCGCACAGCTTCGCCAGCGCGTCCGGATCAATGCCGTCGTCGTCCAGCGGCACCCCCACCAGGCGCAGGCCCAGCTGCCCGGCGATGGCCCGCAGCCCCGGGTAGGTCAGCGCCTCGCACAGCACCACGTCGCCGGGCCGGGCCAGGTTGCCGAGCACCGCCAGCAAGGCGCTTTGCACCCCGGGGCACACCAGCACCCGGTCCTCGCTCACCGTCAAAGGGCGCCGCTCCAGCCAGGCCACCGCCGCTTCGCGGTCCTCCATGGAGCCGCCGAATTCCTGGTAGCGCATCAACGGCTGAAGGTCCGGCCCCAGGGCGCGCAGCCCGGCTTCCATGCGCTCGCGCAGCAGCGGGTCGCGGGGTTCCGGCGGCAGGTTCATGGTCATGTCCACCGCCCGGTCGGCGCTGGCGCTGCGGCGGCTGGCGCGGCCCGGCCGGCACACGAAGGAGCCCTGCCCGACCCGCGAATAGATCAGACCACGGCGCTGCGCCTCGCCGTAGCCCCGCGACACGGTGGCGTAGTTCAGTTGCAGGGTTTCGGCCAGATCCCGCAGCGGTGGCAGGCGCTCGCCGACCCCCAGCCGGCCGGCCAGGATGTCGTCGCCGATGGCGTCGGCGATACGAATATAGACTGGCTGGCCGCTGTTCTTGAGAACCGGTCGCCAGGCCTCCTGGGAAGAGGTCATGGACTCACTCCGCGCCATGTGGCGGCGCCTTTTCGCACTGATCGGAACCACCCCGTGCACCAGTGTCGCTCACCAGGGTGGGCGCCGCCCGGCGCTTTGATTGGTTGCCCGCCGGCCGGTGGCTCGCGGCACCACGGGATTCGCCGCCCATTGAGCCACAGCGACCCGGACCAATCAATCATTTCATCTATTGGTTGGCATATTGATTGCAATTGAACGGTTGCGGAGCGCGGCCCTGGGCGTCGCCTTCGATCAACCTCAAAAGCATCCTCAAAGCATGGGAGACGGTTATGCCCACCGTAGAGAAAGCAGCGCATCAGAAAGGCGATTTTTTCGTCGACTACGAAGAAAAGGTGTTCGAGGACGTCAAGGCGGAGCCGGGGGAGAAAGCCCTGGTGACCTTCCATACCGTGGCGTTCGAAGGGTCCATCGGGCTGGTCAATATGTTGCAGGCCACGCGCTTGCAGCGCAAAGGGTTCGACACCTCGGTGCTGCTGTACGGCCCCGGTGTCACCCTGGGCGTGCAGCGTGGCTTCCCGACCCTGGGCGACGAGGCGTTCCCCGGCCATATGGCGGTCAACAACCAGATCACCAAGTTCATGGGGGAAGGCGGCAAGGTGTACGCCTGCCGGTTCGCGCTTCAGGCACTGTACGGCCACGGCGAGCCCTCATTGATTGAGGGGATCAGACCAATCAATCCCCTGGACGTGCTGGACCTGGTGCTGCTGCACCGCCGGGACGGCGCCTTCATCCTCGACACCTGGACCACCTGAGGGAGCGGCGCCATGAACGAAGCCGCAACGGTACGGGCGGCGGCGGCGCAGATCGCGCCGGACCTGCGCACCCCCGGGGGCACGCTGGACAAGGTGTGCGCCACCCTCGAGGAGGCCGCCGGGCGGGGCGTGCAACTGATCGTCTTCCCGGAAACCCTGCTGCCCTACTACCCGTATTTTTCGTTCGTGCGCGCCCCGGCGTTCTCCGGCGCGGACCACCTTGCCCTCTACCAACAGGCGGTGACGGTGCCCGGCCCGGAGTTGGACCGGGTCGCCGCCCTCGCCGCCCGCCATTCGATGGTGGTGGTGCTGGGCGTCAACGAACGGGACCGGGGCACGCTCTACAACACCCAGGTGGTGTTCGACCGCGACGGCCGCCTGCTGCTCAAGCGCCGTAAGATCACGCCCACCTACCACGAGCGCATGATCTGGGGCCAGGGCGACGCCAGCGGCCTGAAGGTGGTGGACAGCGGCGTCGGGCGCATCGGCGCCCTGGCCTGCTGGGAACACTACAACCCCCTGGCCCGCTACGCGCTGATGACCCAGCACGAGGAAATCCACTGCGCCCAGTTTCCCGGTTCCATGGTCGGCCAGGTGTTCGCCGACCAGATCGAGGCGGCGATGCGCCACCATGCGGCGGAATCCGGCTGTTTCGTGGTCAACGCCACCGGCTGGCTGGAAGACCACCAGATTGAATCGATCACCGACGACCCGGCCCAGCAAAAGGCCCTGCGCGGCGGCTGCATGACCATGATCGTGTCCCCGGAGGGCAAGGTGCTGGGTGAGCCGATCACCGAAGGCGAAGGCCTGTGCATGGCCGACCTGGACATGGCGCTGATTCTGAAACGCAAACGGATGATGGATTCGGTGGGCCACTACGCCCGCCCGGAACTGCTCAGCCTGATGATCGACCGGCGGCCGGCGGCCACCTGGCACGACGTCCCGAAACCGGACGACCAGGCGCCCACCGTGGCCACTTTCCAATCTCCGTCCGAGAGGAGCGATAGCGATGACCGCGAGCAAAGCGTTGTCCACCGAACAGCTCATCAATGAGCTGCAGACCCGCGGCGTACGCCTGGAGGACGCCGGCCACGGCGCCCCCAGCCGGCGCGGCGGCGCCGGCCCCTCGGACCACAAGGCGCTATCGATCGATGGCCGGGTGGTGATGATCCCGGTGCACACCGCCGGCGCCGATCAGTCACCGTACAGCCTGGGCACCGCCGGCGACGACGGCGGCGCCGCCCTGTCCCGGGAGGGCCGGGAAATCGCCCGGCTGGCGTTCACCCCGACACCGCGCTTTTACGACCTGCGCACCGACGACGGCGTGCCCTATTCGCACATCGCCACCCTGCACGGTAAGGACGTGCTCGCCACCACCGTGCTGCAAACCTGCATCCGCTATAACAACCGCAAGGTCTCCTGCCAGTTCTGCGCCATCGAGCAGTCGCTCAAGGAGGGCCGCACCATCGCTCATAAAACCCCGGCGCAGCTGGCCGAGGTGGCGCGGGCGGCGGTGGCGCTGGACGGCGTCAAACATATGGTGATGACCACCGGCACCCCCAACCTGCGGGACCGGGGCGCGCGCATCCTGTGCGACAGCGCCGCCGCCGTCACCGCCGCCGTGGACCTGCCGATCCAGGCGCAATGCGAGCCGCCGGACGACCCGGCCTGGTTCCGGCGCCTGCGCGACAGCGGCGTGGCCAGCCTGGGCATGCACCTGGAAATCGCCACCCCGGCGCTGCGCGAGAAAATCATGCCCAGCAAGGCCTCGGTGAGCCTGGCGCAGTACATGGACGCCTTCGCCGAGGCGGTGGCGGTGTTCGGGCGCGGCCAGGTCAGCACCTATTTGCTGGCCGGACTGGGCGACACCCCGGAAACCACCCTGGCGCTTTGCCGGCGGTTGATCGACCTCGGGGTTTATCCGTTCGTGGTGCCGTTCGTGCCAATCTCCGGCACGCCGCTGGCGAACCACCCGTCGCCGTCCTCCGCCCATATGGCAAGCATCCTGGAACCGCTGGCGGCCATGCTGCGCGACGGCGACCTGCGTTCCCGTGACATCAAGGCCGGCTGCGGACGCTGCGGCGCCTGCTCGTCGCTGTCGACCTTCGAGGACGCCTCCAACCAGGTGCCCGCGGATCTGGAGAGCCTGTCATGATCCTGGAACCGGTCACCCCGTTCCGCCCCCGGGAGTACGCCGTCAAAGTGGCGGACCAGGCCTGGGAGCAGCGCGCCGCCGCCGCGCTGCGCCGCCGCGTGTTCTGCCAGGAGCAGGGGCTGTTCCAGGACCACGACCGGGACGCCCTGGACCAACACGCCACCACCCTGGTGGCGCTCTCCTACCTGGCGGGCGGCCCGGACGAGGTGGTCGGCACGGTGCGCATCCACAGCGACCGGCCCGGCATCTGGTACGGCTCCCGGCTGGCGGTGGCGCCGGGCTACCGGCGCGACGCCCATCTGGGCAGCGCGCTGATCCGGCTGGCGGTGGGCAGCGCCCATGCGCGCGGCTGTAACGCTTTTTTCGCCACCGTGCAGGCCGCCAACCAGGCGCTGTTCGAAAGCCTGCACTGGCGCACCCTGCGTAGTCTCGACCTGCACGGCAGGCCGCACGTGCTGATGCGCGCCGATCTGGCCCACTATCCGCCGGTGCACGGCGGCACCCTGCCGCTGGTGGCGGTGGGCAGGAGGGCCTCATGACCCTCACCGCCCTGATGGACGCCCTGCGTGACAGCCCGGCGTTCCAGCACAAGCAGGATATCGCGCCGATGCTGCGCGACCTGGAGGCCGCGCACGGCGCCGTGCCGGTGGGCGACGACTGCGCCGTCCTGGCCGACGGCGACGGCTACCTGCTGTTCGCCATTGAAGGCTTCCTCAACGGCTTCGTGGCGCGGGACCCGGATTTCGCCGGCTATTGCGGGGTGATGGTCAACGTCAGCGACATCTACGCCATGGGCGGCCGGCCCACGGCGGTGGTGGACGCGCTGTGGAGCGCCGGCGCCGATCAGGCGGACGCGATCATGGCGGGGCTGCGCCGGGCCGCCGGCAAATACCAGGTGCCGGTGGTGGGCGGCCACAGCAACGCCCACAACGACCGGGCGCAGTTGTCGGTAGCCATTATCGGCCGCGCCAAACGCCTGCTCACCAGTTTCGATGCCCGGCCCGGCGACCATTTGATGGTGGCCTGCGACCTGCGCGGCGCCTATCGGCCGGCCGCCCCCGGCGAACCGGACAGCCACAACTGGGACGCCAGCAGCGACGCCCCCGGCGAGCGGCTGCGCGGCGACCTGGAGCTGTTGCCGCTGATCGCCGAGCGCGGCCTGTGCCGCGCCGCCAAGGACATCAGCATGGCCAGCTTCGTGGGCACCACCCTGATGCTGCTGGAGTGCTCCGGCGTGGGCGGCCACCTGGCACTGAACGCCCTGCCCCGGCCCGCCGATGTGCCCCTGGCGCGCTGGCTGAGCACCTTCCCCAGCTACGGCTTCGTGCTGGCGGTGCCCGAGGCCCACCGCGACGCGGTCACCGGCCTGTTCCGCCAGCGCGATCTGGCGATCGCCGACGTGGGCCGGGTGCACCCCGGCCACCGTCTCACCCTCTCCCTGGAGGAAGAAGCCGGCCTGTTCTGGGACCTGGGGCGCACCCCTTTTATCGGCGCGCCCGCCCTTCAATCCGCTATTCAACCCGAGCCTGGAGCCCACCATGCCCGAAGTGCATTTTGACGTCCGCTGGCCGGACCAGAGCGAAAGCCACTGTTATTCCCCTTCCACCGTGATCCACGACTATCTGCGCAGCGGCGAAGACTACCCGCTGCCGGAATTCCTGCGCCTCAGCCGCGAGGCGCTGACCCTGGCCGCGGACCGGGTGGAACAAAAGTTCGGTTTCCGCTGCAGCAGCGCGGAAACCCAATTGCTGGCGATCGAAACCCGGGGCCGGCAGTTCGCCGGTGTCGAGGACGCCCGCGTCACCGTCACCCGCATTGGTTGACACTTAATCAATGAAAGGAGCCACCATGACCACGCCCTTTTTCGCAGGACAGCACTACCCGGTGATCGTGGTGGGCGGCGGCCAGGCCGGCCTGTCCGCCAGCTACTGGCTGTGCCGCCATGACATCGACCATCTGGTGCTGGAAAAGCACCAGGCCTTCCACGCCTGGAAAAACGAACGCTGGGACAGCTTCTCCCTGGTCACGCCGAACTGGCAGTGCCGGCTGCCCGGCCACCCCTATGACGGCGACGACCCGGACGGCTTCATGGTCAAGGACCAGATCGTCGCCTGGATGGAGCGCTTCCGGGCCGCCTTTTCGCCGCCGCTGCGGGAAGGCGTCACCGTGCAGGAGGTCACGCCGCGATCCGGCGGCGGCTACCGGGTGCGCACCGACCGGGGCGCGCTGAGCGCCGACCGGGTGATCATGGCGGTGAGCGTCTACCACCAGCCCAAGGTGCCGCCCTGCGCCGACGCCCTACCCGACCACCTGACCCAGCTGGACGCCTCCGCCTATCGTAATCCGGACGCCCTGCCCGAGGGACCGGTGCTGGTGGTGGGCACCGGCCAGTCCGGCTGCCAGATCGCCGAGGACCTGCACCTGGCCGGCCGCGAGGTGCACCTGGCGGTGGGCCCCGCGCCGCGGGTCTCGCGCTTCTACCGGGGCCGCGACGTGGTCGCCTGGCTGGACGACATGGGCCACTACCGCATTCCGGTGCGCGAGCACCTCAGCGAGGATCAGGTCAAAGCAAAGGCCAACCACTACGTCACCGGCCGCGACGGCGGCCGCGACATCGACCTGCGCCGCTTCGCCCTGGAAGGCATGCGCCTGTACGGGCGCCTGGAAGACCTGGAAGGCGGCCGGATTCTGTTCGGCCACGACCTCAGGGAAAACCTCGACAACGCCGACGCCACCAACGCCCGCATCAAGGCCAGCATCGACGAGCATATCGCGCGGCACAACATCGACGCGCCGGCGGAAGCGCCCTACCGCCCGGTGTGGGAGCCGGCACCGGACCACCCCACCCGCCTGGACCTGGACGCCACCGGCATCACCACGGTGATCTGGTGTATCGGCTACGCGCCGGATTTCAGCTGGATCAAGGTGCCGGCCGCCTTCGACGACAGCGGCTACCCGAAACACGAGCGCGGCGTCACCGCCAGCCCCGGCCTCTACTTCCTGGGCCTGCCCTGGCAGCACACCTGGGGCTCCGGACGCATCTACGCCATCGCCGAGGACGCCGAACACGTGGTCGACCACCTGGCTGATGAGCTCTGTGCGAGCGGGCCGGGCTGGGCCCGCTCCCACAACACCACACAAAATTGTCGGCCATAAAAAAGCCCCACCAAAAGGCGGGGCCGGAAAATAAAAACAGGACAAAACAGCGGCGCCGGGAGAACGGCGCCGCCAGGGTTGGCTTACTTGAAGATTTCGCCTTTCTCGGCTTTTTCCACCAACGACTTGGGCGGCGTGAACCGCTCGCCGTAGGTATCGGCCAGTTCCTGGGCACGGGCCACGAAGCCGCGCAGGCCGCCGTCGTACTGGTTCATGTACTGAACCACGCCGCCGGTCCAGGCCGGGAAGCCGATGCCGAAGATGGAACCGATGTTGGTGTCGCCCACCGATTCGATCACGCCTTCGTCGAAGCACTTCACGGTTTCGATGGCTTCGGCGAACAGCATGCGCTCCTGCATGTCCTGGAACGGAATCGCTTCTTTTTCTCCGAACTGTTCTTTCAGGCCCGGCCAGAGGTGCGCCTTGCCGTTTTCCGGATACTCGTAGAATCCCTTGCCGTCCAGCTTGCCGGGGCGGTCCAGTTCGCGAACCATCTTCTCCATCACCGCCAGGGCGGGATGGGCCTGGTTGGCGCCTTCGCCTTTGCTGGCCGCTTCCTTGTACTCATCGGCGATCTTCAACGACAGCTTCATGTTGATTTCGTCGATCAGCTTGAGCGCGCCCACCGGGTAGCCGGCCTGGGTGGCGGCCTGCTCGACGGAGTTGGCGTTCTGGCCTTCACCGACCATGGCGATGGCTTCGTTGATGAAGGTGCCGATCACGCGGCTGGTGAAGAAACCGCGGGAATCGTTGACCACGATCGGCGTCTTCTTGATCTGCAGGGTGTAGTCGAACACCTTGGCGAGCACTTCATCACTGGTGTTTTCACCACGGATGATTTCCACCAGCGGCATTTTTTCCACCGGGCTGAAGAAGTGGATGCCGATGAAGTTTTCCTGCTTCTTCACGCCTTTGGCGAGGCCGGTGATCGGCAGCGTGGAGGTGTTGGAACCCAGTACCGCATCGGGTTTGACCACGTCTTCCACTTCCTGGAACACCTTGTGCTTGAGCTCGGTGTTCTCGAACACGGCCTCGACGATGAAGTCCACGCCTTCCAGGTCCGCCGGATCGGCGGTGGGGGTGATGCGCGCGAGAATTTCTTCTTTCTTCTCTTTGCTCATCTTGCCCTTGGACACTTCCTTGTCGAGCAGCTTGGCGGAATACGCCTTGCCCTTCTCGGCGTTCTCGGTGGAAATATCCTTGAGCACCACCTGGGCGCCGGAGCGCGCGGTGACGTAGGCGATACCCGCGCCCATCATGCCCGCGCCCAGCACCGCCACTTTTTCGGCCTTGAACTTGGGCACGTCGTTGGGACGGCTGGCGCCGGCGTTGATCGCCTGCAGGTTAAAGAAGAAGGCGGTGATCATGTTCTTGGAAACCTGGCCGCAGGCCAGTTCCACGAAGTAACGGCCTTCGATGGTGAGGGCGTCGTCGAAGCTCACCTGGGCGCCTTCCACGGCGGCCGCCATGATGTTGCGCGGTGCCGGGTAGTTGGCGCCTTTCAGCTGCTTGCGCAGGTTGGCCGGGAACGCCGGCAGGTTCTGCGCCATGGCCGGGGTGCTGGGGGTGCCGCCGGGAATCTTGTAGCCTTTTTCGTCCCAGGGTTGCTTGGACTTGGGGTTGGCTTTGATCCACTCGCGGGCCTTGGCCAGCATCTCTTCCTGGCTGTCCACCACCTCGTCGATGATGCCCACGGATTTGGCTTTTTCCACTTTCAGCCGCTGGCCCTGCATCAGCACCTGCATCAGGGCGTTCTGGATGCCCAGCATGCGCACGCTGCGCACCACGCCGCCGGCGCCGGGCAGCAGGCCCAGGCTGACTTCCGGGAAGCCGAATTGCGCTTTCGGATTGTTCAGCGCGATACGACGGTGGCAGGCCAGCGCGATTTCCAGACCGCCGCCCAGGGCGGTGCCGTTGAGCGCCGCGACCACGGGTTTGCCCAGGGTTTCCAGGCGGCGCAGTTGCGCCTTGCCGGCTTCCACGCCCTTGGCGAATTCGGCGGCGTGTTCCGGGGTCACTTTGATCAGGTCGTTGAGATCGCCGCCGGCGAAGAAGGTGCTTTTCGCGGAGGTGACGATGACGCCGGCGATCTGGTCTTTTTCTTTCTCCAGACGGGCGACCATCTCTTCCATGGAACGCATGTAGCGCTCGTTCATGGTATTGGCGGACTGCTGGGGATCGTCCAGGATCAGGGTAACGATGTTATCCGCGTCCTGTTCCCAGCGGATGGTTGATTCACTCATATTCTTTCTCCGAATCCGTTGGGTTTACAGACGCTCGATAATGGTGGCGATGCCCATGCCGCCGCCCACGCACAGGGTGCACAGGGCGAATTTCTTATCACGGCGTTCCAGTTCGTCGAGCGCGGTGCCCAGGATCATGGCGCCGGTGGCGCCCAGCGGGTGGCCCATGGCGATGGCGCCGCCGTTGACGTTGACCTTGTCGTGGTCGAGGCCCATGTCGCGCATGAAACGCATCGCCACCGAGGCGAAGGCTTCGTTGATTTCCACCAGGTCCATCTGATCCACGGTCATGCCGGCTTTCTTCAGTACCTTGCGGCAGGCCGGCGCGGGGCCGGTGAGCATGATGGTGGCGTCGGCGCCGCTGATCGCGGTGGCGACGATGCGCCCGCGCGGCTTCATGCCGTAGTCCTTGCCCACCTGCTCGTTGCCCAGCACCACCAGGGCGGCGCCGTCGACGATGCCGGAGG
>MDTA01198556.1_pt1 | contig 60433 bp, 65 predicted proteins | sample 811151 | NCBI WGS metagenome assembly MDTA01 (sample SAMN05326648, study PRJNA326480) | marine metagenome | isolation source: seawater | place: Indian Ocean: South | collected 2010 | reverse complement strand
TGATGGAGCAAGAGTGTTATAAGCTCGAGCAAGCCTAGTTATAGAATCCAATAATATAATTACATCTTTTTTGTGCTCAACTAATCTTTTAGCTTTCTCTATTACCATTTCTGCCACTTGGACATGTCTATTAGCTGGTTCATCAAAAGTACTAGCAACAACTTCTCCCTTAACCATACGTGACATTTCAGTAACTTCTTCTGGTCTTTCATCAATAAGAAGGACTATTAAGTGCGCGTCAGGATTATTAGAAGTCAGACTTTGTGCTATGTTTTGAAGCATGATTGTTTTTCCTGCTTTAGGAGGTGATATTATAAGCCCCCTTTGTCCTTTCCCTATTGGAGAGGCTATATCTATTAATCTTGCAGAAATATCCTCTGAACTCCCATTTCCTTGTTCAAGACGAAGTCGATTATTTGCATGAAGTGGCGTTAAATTTTCAAAAAGGATTTTGTTTTTAGCACTTTCAGATGTATCAGAATTTATATCATCAACTTTCAAAAGAGCAAAATATCTTTCACTTTCTTTTGGAGGCCTAATTTTTCCATTTATTGTATCACCTGTTCTAAGAGAAAACTTTCTGATTTGACTAGGCGAAACATATATGTCATCTGGCCCTGCTAGATAAGAACTATCTGAAGATCTTAAAAAACCGAATCCATCTTGTAGTATTTCCAAAACACCACCACCAGATATATCTTCACCGCTTGATGAATGATTTTTTAGTATAGTAAAAATTACATCTTGTTTTCTAAGCCTGCTAACATTATCTGCCCCCATACCTTCAGCAATTTTGACAAGCTCTTGTACGGGTTTCTGTTTGAGTTCTGAAAGGTTCATGCTTATAAATTTTTCTCTAAAAAATTAGATAATTCACTTTTTGATAAAACACCAACGCTAGTATCAGCTTTATCTCCGTTTTTAAACAATATCAATGTTGGGATACCCCTTATTCCATATTTTTGCGTATTGGCCGGGTTGTGATCTATATTAAGCTTGACGAATTTAACTCTATCTGAATACTCAGATGCTACTTCATCTATAACTGGCCCAAGAACTTTGCATGGCCCACACCATTCTGCCCAAAAATCTATTAATACAGGTTTATCGGATTGCAGAACTTCTGTATCAAAATTATCATCATTGATATCTATTGCATTACTCATATAACGTCTCCTAAATACATCAGGTAATTGATTGTGTTTGGTTTGATTTGTAATCTTGAGTACCATTATGATTAAATAGTTTGGAATTGATGTCAAGAGATTCTTTAGTCAAGTTTAACTAATTCTGCTAATATGTCGCCATATGAAAATATCAAATGAGAAATTAGTCAGCATTACTTATTCTATCTATGAAAACAATGTCTTACTAGAAAGCACAGATGTTCCTGTAAGTTTTATTTTTGGTAAAGAGACTAATTTAATACCAATAGTAGAAAATTCACTCAAAGGAAAAGTCAAAGGTGATCATATTTCACTTGAAGTGCGTCCAAGTTTAGGATTCGGTGAATATGACAATAAATTAGTATTTTCTGATGACATAGAGAATGTACCAGAGGAATACAGAAAGTTAGGTATGGAAATAGATTTTGCTAGCGAAAGCGGGCAAAAAAGAAAATTTAAGGTTATAAGAATAGATAACAATACAATTACATTTGACGGCAATCATCCGTTCTCGGGAAAACACCTAGTTTACAAGATTAAAATCGTTGATGTAATTAATGCAAAACAGTATGAGAACTGATTAGATCAGACTCATATTTAACACACCATCCATTTTTTCAGCCATTTCAGATTTACCAGTTCTACTATCGCCGATAGTAGCTATGGTAATATCTACTTCTTTAGGATTATTACCGATTCTTTTTCTCTTTTCTGTTGCAGTTTTTTTAATCAACTCTATCATGTCGTGAGCTGCTCTTTCAGGTCCATGATGCTCTACCAGATCTCTTTCTTGAAAACCTCCGGACTTTAGTACGTCATCAGTACTTTCTTTGTAGACACCTGCCATAAGCATACTGTGTGCGACACCTATTTTCATTTTTCCTTGCTCAACTCTTTTTCTAAAGTTATCAAAGAATTTTTGTTCTATTTTTTCAAATCTGTCCCATAAGTGTTTATGTTCTGGTAACACTTTCCAGTCTTTATCTTTGAGTAATGGAAATGGGTTAGCCCAATAGCTTATTTCAACTTCACCTCTATGAGTTTGTGTACTACCAGCGGCGACTCTAGCTCCACTTCTAAAGTGTTCTAAAGCATCATCTGGGTTCATATCAGCTTTCATGCAAGTGTCTCCTTTTGGAATAATGTCGTAATTATTTAAGTAAAGAAGTATATCTAATTCAGAGCCTGTTGCAATTTCCGCATAATCAGTGACAGGAACAATCTGTCGAGCATTTGTGCCCGAGTGTTTGTTATAACCGATTTCTCGGCCTTCCATTTGCATTTTAGCATGTTCACTAAATCCATCTAGACACGCAAAAGCACCAGTTTCCGTTCCATAAAAATAAGGCACATCTTCTCCCGATTCATTCTTTTCGATAATAGCTCGACCCATATCATCAGCTTTTATTAATGATTCAAAAATATACGGTTCATCTGATTTTTCATCAAATCTAACAACATATCGAGTAGCTCCGCAATGAAGCGGTAGATCTCCTTTGAGTATACATAGGACATTGTGAAGTGTTAGCATTGGTTTTTTACCATATCCAAAATATTGACACTCATCTAAGCCTGGTATCAATCCGACTAACAGGTCATTCTCTTTGTCGTGATAATATCCCAAATCATCCATACTAGAATTAGGGCACCCTAGTATAAATATTCCATCAGCTTGCTTTTGTGTAACATTTTCTGTTTGAGAGTATGGAAATAAATTTAATAAACCAGGTTCAATTTCAATATACCCTCTTGTTTTATGAATGTAACAGAGAATATTCCATGCACCTATCTCAAATGGTATTGAAATATACTCTTCAGGATTGAATTTATCGTTTTTGAATGGATTATGGTCAAGCTGGAAGAATGGGAAAGCTCGCTTGTTTGCATGGGTAGTATAATATACACCTGTTCTCATATCTGCCTTTGTTGTCAAAGGAACTTTGTTTAAATTTGCATACTCATTAGGTAGCTTAACTGACTCACCAGAGATTTCACCTACTGCAACATTTGGATGGCATTCAAGACCCTGAGTTCTTCTTATACCAGATCCAAATCCAACCTTTACAAGCAAGATTCTTCTTGTTTCTAGAATTAAATCAGATAATTTATCAGCCTTTGAAGAAATTTTATCTTTTAGTATTTCTGAGCTGCCATTTTTACCAGACGCCTCATCAGTAGAAAATATTAGACGAGTATACGATTTAGTTCTGTAGTGATGAAATGCGCCATCTAAAAACTGCACATATGTTCTAAAATCTCTTAGCTCATCTCCTGAAAAAGGAGTTACACCTTTCAATATAGAGACATAGACTGAAGGATCTATGTCTTCGATGAATGAGATTCTATGTGATAGTTCCTCTTTGAGGTCTTTGTCTTCTCTTTTTCTTAATTCTTTAATAAATTCTTTTTTATACATTTCAAGATACTTTCTAAACGCATCACTGGATAGCAGTTGTCTAGGCGTCTTACAAATGTCTCTAATTTCTAATATTTTTTCCATAACTTACCTTTATTTTTATAAGGATATTGTCCTTTGATATTTTATCCAAAGCATTATAATATCTGTCCATTACATCATCAATTAATAAATAACTAAAAAAGGGTAGAAATTTTATGACAAATCTGATACTTCCGCATGGCTCTAATGAGTTGAATACGCTATATATCGAAGATGACATGGCTAGAGCATCAATGTTATCTGCATCCACAGAAATGAGAAGACTTACCATATCTTCGGCAGCAGCAGCGAATGCAGTCATGTTGGCCGCGGGTTATTTTAACCCTCTCGAAGGATTCATGAACAAAGAAGAAGCTTTAAATGTAGCTACAAAGATGCTCACGCTTAATAATATATTTTGGCCCATTCCAATAGTAAATCTTACTAATGATTCTAATGCCCTTGACTACACACATGGAGAGGAAATTGCTCTCCAAGATCCTAATATTGAAGGAAATCCAGTAATAGCAATTCAAAGAATAGAATCAGTTTCAAAACTAACAGATCAAGAAATTGACATAATGTTAACAAATATTTTTGGAACGAATGATGATAATCATCCCGGTGTGAAAAATTTTAAACTTCAAGGCAAACACCTTATTTCTGGCCCAATAGAAGTTCTGAACTATAGTTATTTCACTAGTGATTTTCCCAATACATTTGCTACAGCACCACAAATCAGAGAAATGCTCACCAAAGCTGGCTGGGTTAAAACGGTTGCATTTCAAACAAGAAATCCAATGCATAGAGCCCATTAAGAATTATGTAAAATGGCTCTAGATAGATTAGAAGCTGATGGTGTACTAATTCATATGACGCTTGGCAAACTTAAAGATGGCGATATACCAGGAGATATTAGAGATGCTGCAATAAGAAGGATGGTAGAGCTATATTTTGAGAATAATACAGCGATAATTTCAGGGTTTGGGTTTGACATGATGTATGCTGGACCTAAAGAAGCATTACTACACGCTGTTTTCAGACAAAATGCTGGTTGTACACACCTTATTGTTGGTCGTGATCATGCTGGTGTAGGAGACTATTATGAACCTTTTGAGGCGCAAGAAATTTTTGATCAGGACATTGTCAAAGATTCATTGAAAATACAAATCTTTAAAGCTGATCACACAGCTTATTCAAAAAAATTAAACAAAGTCATCATGATGAGAGATGCGAAAGATCATACAAAAGATGATTTTGTCTTACTATCTGGTACAAAAGTGCGAGAAATGCTTGCGGCCGGCCAGCAACTACCACCTGAGTTTGCGAGAAAAGAAGTAGCTGAGATTTTAATGAATTTCTACCAAAGCAAGACTTAACCACTAAAACCATATAAAACAAGGTGAAAATTTAAAGCAAATTATCTAAATAATTAATTCCTAATATTCTCATTTTTGGCTATAATGTTCATCGGGAAGTATCTAAGATACTTATTTTATTATGAATAGGGAGAAATCATGCTAGCTTATAATCCATTTTCAGATTTAGGTGCGTTTATACCATCAATAGCAATGCAGGCATTCCTGATAGCCATGGTTATATTGGTTATAGCTGGAACTGTCCTTGATATGATGCATAAAAAGAATGTTAAGTACTTTTTTGAGAACGCTAAAAAAGCTAAACAATCAGCTACAAGAACTTTATCTACGGGGGAAAAAGTCTCAATCATAAGCAAAACAGTTGCTTCAGATATATTAACATCATCGGAATTCTGCACTATTCAGCGCCGTGCAGCACATCTTTTAGGAATGTATGGGACAATAATATTTTGGGTAACCTCAGCTATTTTGATTTTTAGTTATTCTACTCCTGCATCAACTGCTCCTGCCATGGTGTCTATGCTTTGGCACATAGGTGCAATTATGACATGTGTAGGAGGTTTTTGGTTTTGGTTCTCTATCAGAGTTAATGTCTCTGCAGAGGGTCATCCGTGGTACCATGTAGTATTTGCTGACCTGTTTGTTCTTGCACTTCTTGCTTCACAATCTACAGCTCTTCTATGGTCTTTTTTACAAGGAAGTGGCTCTGCTCTGAGCGGTCTATTTCTAGTATTATTTATTCTTTCAAACATAGTTCTGTTTGGAGGTGTGTATTGGTCAAAATTTGCTCATATGTTTTACAAACCAGGTGCAGCAATTCAAAAACATTTAGCTGAAGCAGATGGTTCAAACAGTAACCTGCCTATGCCAGCTGATAAGCCAAAACAATTTGGGTTGGGAATAAGACGTGAGTCGCCAAAAAATTATTAATAACTATAAGGAGATAAGGAGATAATATTATGTCAACTTTTGTATATATGACTAGATGTGATGGATGTGGGATGTGTGTGGATATATGTCCTTCAGATATAATGCACATAGATAAAACATTAAGGCGTGCTGTAAATATAGAACCAAACATGTGTTGGGAATGTTATTCATGCGTTAAAGCTTGTGATCAAAATGCTATTGATGCAAGAGGATACGCTGATTTCTCACCACTAGGTCACAGCGTTAGAGCATTAAGAGAAGAAGAAAAGGGAACTATTTCTTGGAAGATTAAGTTTAGAAATGGGACAGAAAAGAACTTCTGCTCACCTATAACTACTAAACCTTGGGGTAAATTTATTCCACAATTATCAGAAGAAGCTACACCATCTCAAGATGTGTATGAGGGAGAACTTCTTTATAATGAACCTAAATATCTAAAAACTGGAGAGGTACCAATTGCTCAAGACGGTCTTCCAGAAATTGGTAAGGTTGGAAAACTAAAACAGGGAGTTTACTACTAATGGCTAGAAAAACACACTACGAAGATTGCGATATTCTTGTTTGTGGCGGCGGCATGGCTGGTACAGGAGCTGCCTTTGAAGCAAGGTATTGGGGTAAGGACATGAAAATTGTTGTTGCTGAAAAAGCAAATATTGACAGAAGCGGCGCTGTAGCACAAGGTCTATATGCCATAAATTGCTACATGGGTATGAGATGGGGAGAGAATGCCCCAGAAGACCATGTTAGATACGCTAGAAATGATCTAATGGGCATGGTAAGAGAAGATTTAGCTTATGATATGGCTCGACATGTTGATTCAGCAGTTCATATGTTTGAAGAATGGGGGTTACCTCTTATGAAAAACAAAGAAACTGGACGCTACCAAAGAGAAGGAAAGTGGCAAATTATGATTCATGGCGAAAGTTACAAACCTATTGTTGCTGAAGCTGCGAAAAAGTCAGCCGATAAAATATACAACAGAGTAATGATTACACATCTTTTAATGGACGAAACAAAAGATAATCGTATAGGTGGCGCATGTGGATTTAACATGCGTACTGGAGATTTTCATGTGTTTAGAGCTAAAGCTGTAGTTTGTGCAGCTGGAGGCGCATCACATATATTCAAACCAAGATCTGTAGGTGAAGGTATGGGAAGAACCTGGTATGCACCTTGGAGTAATGGTTCTGCTTATGCGTTACCTATAGCTGTTGGCGCAAAAATGACTCAAATGGAAAATAGGATCGTTCTTACACGTTTCAAAGACGGGTATGGCCCAGTTGGTGCATATTTCTTACATTTAAAAACTTATACTCAAAATGCAGCCGGAGAGAACTATGAAAAGAAATGGTACGATAATACAAAAGCTATTGTTGGCGACTATCTTGATCATCACCCCACACCAACATGTTTGAGAAATCACGCTTTTATTCAAGAGACAATAGCTGGAGGTGGACCAATTCACATGGTGACAATGGAAGCTTTTCAAGACCCCCATCTAGAAGAAATTGGTTGGGAAAATTTTCTTGGCATGACTGTAGGGCAAGCTGTTGTATGGGCGGCACAAGATATTGATCCTAAATATCAAAATCCTGAACTTACCACATCTGAACCATATGTGATGGGATCTCACGCTACTTGCTCTGGTGCATGGTGTAGTGGTCCTGAAGATATATCACCTCCTGAATACTTCTGGGGTTATAATAGAATGATGACAGTGGATGGTTTGTTTGCTGCCGGTGACGCCGCTGGTGGAACGGCACATGCATTTTCATCAGGTTCATTTACTGAAGGTAGGTTATGCGCTAAAGCTGCTGTTAAATATATAAAGGATCAAAAAGCAGCTGGTGTTAAGGTATCTGATGCACAGATAGAAAAGAAAAAGGCTGAAGTTTATAAACCTCTTGATAATTATATTGTTGGCAGGAATGAAATCACTGCAGGTACTGTTTCTCCAAGTTATATTCTACCAATTCAAGGCCTACAGCGTCTCCAAAAAATTATGGACGACTATGCTGGCGGAATTGGAACCCATTATATGACCAATGCAAACATGTTAAAAAGAGGCCTTCACCTCCTAGATACTCTAACAGAAGATCTTGAGCACATAGGTGCCGAAGATTATCATCAACTCATGAGAGCTTGGGAGTTAAAACATCGCGTTCTAGTATCAAGATGTGTTTCTGAGCATACATTGTTCAGGGAAGAAACTCGATGGCCTGGATATTACTATCGTGGTGATTTTCTAAAATTGGATGATGACAACTGGCATTGCTTGACTGTATCTAGAATGGATCCAAACACTGGTAAATTTACTCTAGAAAAAGCACCTCTTTATCATATTGTTGATGAAGAAACAGAAAAAGTTTCTTGAGGTAAATAATGAATAAGCTGTTAGAGCTTTCAGATCAAGAAATATTTGATATTGCTAACCCGCTGTGGGAAGATTTAATTAGAACATCTAACAATAAAGACTACGGCGGGTTTACCAAAAATTTTTCTAAAAAAATGCTTATGGGTGCTGATGAAGTTACATTGGGAAAACAGTGGGCAAACAGCCCGGTGTTAGCAAATTTATCAGAAGAGTATGAATCATTAGGCTGCTTAAGACGCGATGAATTTGTCACTGTTATTTTCAAACAAATTAGCAATTCTGTTCCAGGCGAGTATCTTGGCCGATTGGTACTAGGTTTACAAGATGATGATATTAAAATATATGGCGCAACTATATTTTAAATTTTTAACTAATGTTTAAAGATTATACAATATCCGTTATTTCAGATACTCATGGAGTGATAGATAATAAAATTGTACAAAATATAATTGGCTCTGACGTCATCATACATGCTGGTGATATCATGAGTACAAAAATTCTTGAAGAACTCAATAATTATTCTGAAAATGTTATTGCTGTTGCTGGTAATAACGATTTTCCTGAGAGATATGAATCTAAAAAAGATAAAGAAATAATTTCTAAACTTAAAAAAGTCGAGCATATAAGGGTGGCAGACGATTTAGTAACTGTTGAACATGGCGATAGGTTTGGAAATCATCCTTCACACATTGAGCTAAGAGCAGAATATCCGCAATCAAAATTAATCATATATGGTCATACACACTACCAAGTATGTGATAAAACTGAAACACCATGGGTTATTAATCCTGGAGCTGCGGGTAGAACGAGAAATAATGATGGTGGACCATGTTTTATGAAAATAATTGTTAACAATAACTTATGGGACATTCAATCTTATTGCTTTAAGTAATGGCTAAGCGTGTACTAACTTTATTTGGTGGTTCAGGGTTTATAGCTTCAGAAATAATTTATAGGCTTCATACACATTTCGATGAAGTTAGAATACTCACTAGAAATACAGCTAAATGTAATTCAATCAAGGTTATAAAGAATGTCGAGGTTTACCTATATGATCCAAGTGTACCATCAACTTTTACAGAACACTTAAAAGAATCTGGAGTAGTCATCAATACAGTTGGTATACTGAATGAATCCAAAAAACATTCTTTTGATAGCATCCATTATATGCTGGCTAAAAGAATAGCAGATTTTTCAAAAAAAAATGGTGTCAATAAACTTATACATTTAAGTGCATTAAATGCTGATACTAATGGCATTAGCAAATATCTTAAATCAAAAGGAAAGGCTGATAATTACATAGAACAACAGAAGTCTAATGTTTTTAAAATAGTTATATTCAGACCATCGATAGTATTTGGTGAGGCTGATTCATTTTTTAATAGATTTGCTAATTTACTAAAGTTTATCCCAATCTTTCCTTTAGCTTGCCCTTATTCTATGTTTTCACCAGTCTATGTCAAAGATCTAGTTAACTTTATTGAGCAATCTGCTATTTCTGAAAAATATAACAACAAGATATTTAATATCACTGGCCCAAAAAATTATAGATTTATTGACCTCTTAAGATATATATTGGAAGTAATGAATATCAAACGAATAATTATTCCATTAAATTACTCATTATCTAAGCTACAGGCTGCAGTGTTTACAGTTATTCCAGGTAATATTTTTACCCTCGATAATTTTAAATCTCTACAAATTGATAATATATCTGATGATGGCTTGAAAGGAGAGACTTGTATAGAGGAAGTTGTCCCTACTTATCTTGCAAAAAATAGATATGACGATGATATTGATAAACAAGATAAGGATTAAAAATGAAAACATACTTAGTAGGAGGAGCGGTACGAGACAAGCTGTTAGGGGTTACTCCTAAAGAGCGCGATTGGGTTGTTGTTGGTTCTTCTCCACAAGAAATGAAAGACAAAGGATTTAAACAAGTTGGAAAGGATTTTCCAGTATTTATTGACCCTAAAACTGGTGAGGAATATGCACTTGCTAGAACTGAGAGAAAATCTGGGCATGGCTATACAGGTTTCAAGTTTAATACTGATAAACATGTTAGTCTTGAGGAGGATCTAGAAAGAAGAGATCTAACAATAAATGCAATTGCTGAGGATAGCAACGGAAAAATCATTGATCCATTTAATGGAAGACAAGATATAATCAACAAAAAATTGAGACATGTATCAGATGCTTTTTCAGAGGATCCTTTAAGAGTTTTAAGAGTCGCAAGATTCAAGTGTAATCTAGATAAATTCATTATAGATGACTCTACTAAATTAAAAATTAATGAAATTATTAACAGTGGTGAACTAGAATATCTAACAGGAGAGAGAATTTGGCTAGAGTTATATAAGTCTAAGGATCCATTCTGTTTTGCAGGAACACTAGATGACTTTGGGATTTTGCATATATTACCATCATGCAGCATCAACAAAAGTTGCGATGATATTAACAAATTTTCTAAGTTACAAATTTTATCAATTTTTATGGCACAAACTATTAATGACATAGGATTATTTTCAAGACAACTTAAGGTTCCTAACGAATATAAAGAACTGGCAGAATTATTGAAAAGACATACCTATGAGTTCAAAGAATTCAATCCCTCAAATTGCAGGCCAAAGGATCTTTTATCGCTTATTCAAAAGATTGATATTCGCAAGTCAGAGCGTCTATCAAACTTTCTAGAAATAATGGAATACTTTAATTCAAAAGTAATTTTTATATCAGGACTCATCAATAAATTAAAAGAATTAAAATTAGATGCGTCTGATAGAGATAAATCATCTCAACATATAAAAGAAATAATTGAGAAAGCACATATAGAAATTGTCAAATTAGAATTAGAAAATGTCAAATGATCAATAGCATTGTCCCTAATATGATTCTATATATTATATACGGTGCAAAAGTTATCCTATTTATTGTACTTACAAATAGCTTTATTGTCAGATAGGAGAATATAAACGACAATATTACTCCAATTATATTGTCACTGATTATGGTTATATTCTCTGACTCATACAACTTCATACCTTGGTATAAAGATGCCATGAGTAAAGCTGGTATTGATAGCATAAATGCTACTTTTATTGATTCGTCTCTACTTAAATTAAGTAGTAAGCATGCTGTGATTACTATACCTGATCTTGATATACCTGGCACTAAAGCTAAGGATTGAAATAATCCTATAACTAGTATTAACATTATTGATAAATTTGCAATATTTTGAGTACCATCACTTTTTCTGTCTGCAAAGTACAACAGTAATCCAAAAATGATAGTCATTAAGCCTATTGACTGTAAATTCCTAAAAATATCTGAAATGAAATCAACAAAAAGTAGACCAAAAAAAGGAAGTGGTATTGACGCAACAATGATCATTTTCAAGTATTTAAGCCCCTCATCAGTCAAAAGATACATTTTTTTAAGTTCGTTTTTATAAAAAGCTATAATTGCTAAAAGAGAGCCTGTGTGGACCGCTATATCAAATCCTAGTCCCTGATCAGGATAATTGGTTAGCAAAGGGAGTAAGATGAGGTGAGAGCTGCTAGAAATTGGAAGAAACTCTGTTATACCTTGAATAACAGCTAATATAAATATATTTAGTATATCCACTACAGCTTCATTATGTCATTTTTAAACAAATTATACATGATAGGATTTTTTATATTCTTGGAAGTAATCAAGACTTTGAATATCTCACCCATATGGTTTGGGAGAATAAGTTTTTTTACAGAATTAATTTCTGAGTAATCATTATAGTTTAGGTCTTTTAAAATATCAAAACTCAGGAGATAACTTGCTTGATTGAGAAAACCTCTATTATTCCAACCATTATTTTTTAAGATATTGGATATAAAAGAAAAATTAACAAAAGAACTTATGTCTTTCTCTCCTATATCTTCAAGTGGGTTAAAGTCTGAGATATGATTCTTAATACAAGCTATAGTTCCTCTCATCCTATCTTTAATATACATTTCTGAAGAAGCATATCCATAATCTATAATAACCATCTCAGATTTATCGATATTTGAAGATAATAGCTCAATAAAAGTTTTTTGGTACTTTGATAGTTCAAAAAAATAATCATTAGGTAAATCATTAGGTAGATCAAGTAACTTAAATAAATCTTGCTCATTTTCTGAAGCCTCAATCCAATCAAAAATTAGATTCGCATTTATTACCGCTTTTAGGAATTTCTTTTTATGATATTTATATATATCTATTGGCAAGCAATCAAAGAACTCATTTGCAATTATGAAAGATGATTTAGGAACGTCTTCAGGAGACTCTATCCAAAAAAAAGAGACATCTTGATAAAAATCCTTATCATGAAGAAAGTTTTTTTGATGATTTATCAACTTCTTTGATCGTTCATAAAAATAGTAAGCTTTTGGAAGATTATTACATTTTTTCAGATAAGCAAGCAGGTCACACGCTAGTGTACCATCACCTCCACCTAGTTCTAATATAGAAGAGAGCGGAAATTGTTTATTAAATGAGATGTAATGATTTGCTAATGCTTGAGAAAACTTTTCGGATATTAGTGGTGATGTTATGAAATGTCCCTCTTTTCCAAAAATGTTATTTTTTTCATATATACCAAATTCATCAAAAAGTATTATTTCCATGTATTTTGAAAAACTTATTACTGAATTTTTATTTATTTCTTTTTTGATTTTCTCTTTAATCATTTATTTATATTAGCAAATTATATAATACTAAAAGTATAAATTATCTCTTTATTATGCAATTATATATCAATGAAAAAAGTTGCATTGATTACAGGCGGAGCAAAACGAATTGGAGCTAGTACAGCACGCTATTTACATGAAAAGGGTATTGATATAATTTTTACTTACAGCAATTCATCAATAGAAGCTAATAATTTGAAAAATAGATTAAACATGATTAGGAGTAAATCTTGTTATTCCATCAAGGTTAATTTCGGGCGCAATACAAACTTCAATAATCTTATAAAAAAAGCTCTTAAAATCTATGGAAGAATAGACTATCTAGTTAATAATGCTTCAAAATTCTATCCTACTAAGATAGGCGAGGTTTCTGATAAGCTATGGATGGATATTATTGATACTAATATTAAAGCTCCATTATTTTTATCAAAAGCTCTGCATACTGAACTAAAAAAAAGGAAAGGTTCTATAATTAATATAATTGACATTCATGTTGAACCACCACTGAAAGATCATATAATTTACAATGTAAGTAAAGCCGGTCTCCTTGCTCTTACAAGAAGTTTGGCTAAAGATTTAGCTCCTCATATCAGAGTTAACGGAGTCTCTCCTGGAGCGATTATGTGGCCTGAAAATGAAACGAGCAAAAAAAAGAAAGAAGATATTTTAAGCAAAATTCCTATGAAAAAGACCGGGACACCGGATGATATTGCAAAAACAGTTTATTTCCTTTTAGAGAATAATTATATAACTGGCCAAAATATTAATGTTGATGGTGGAAGACGGTTAAATATGTAACTGTTATATTTTCGACAATACAATTAGGCAAAATGCTAAAAGTCCAGTAACAGGTATTCTTAAATTAAGAAAATAATTTACAGGAAATAATTTCCTCATCGTAATAAAAAAATCAATGATTAACTGAATTATTAAAAAAAAGATAAGAATCTCAAAAATAAATTGTTTATCATAGGTAAGTTCATTCATAAGTATCAATATCATCGATATCAAGCTAGGAATAAATCCATAGATTTCAAGTACTATATTGTCTCTATAAAAATCCCAATTATATGCACCAATAAAGGTAAAGATAATACATGCAATATATAAAGACATATCTAATATGAATATATAATCAAGATAACCAAAAAAATATATATCACTTATAAAAATTATAAAAGGAAGTAGGCCACTATAAGATATAAAGTATTTGAAATTCATAAGGTTAGATCTATGACAACTTCATTACTAATCATCTTTTTATATATAGATTCGTTAAGCATTCTATAGTGAGATTTTAATAATACAGGATGTATATGAAAAGGATCTAATTCAAATAAGGGTCTTAGTACAAAATCATAATCTTCTATTTCACTTCTAGGGATATTCATATTCTTGTCTACAAGATCATCAAAATATAAAATATCTATATCAAGAGTTCTTGAGCTATATTTTTCTTCATTTTTTTTTCTTCCACTATCAAATTCCATTTGATTGAGCTCATTTTTTAAATCTACTAATTCTAGATTTGTTAAAAAAGATGCTGCTAAGTTATAGAAATTTGGCCCATCAAATCCCATAGATGACGACTCATAAACTGGAGATAACTTTAAGTCTATGTATCTTGAGTCAAGAGCTTTTATACACTCTTTAATATTTTTTTGTTGATCTAAGTTACTTCCGATGCCAACAAATACTTTATGCTTTTTTTCTATATCTTTCAATTATTACACCGACTTCCTTCGAACCTGTAACAGCACCAGGTTTACTAAATCTTCCTTTTATGTATTTGACTTTAAAATTTTTAAATATGAGTTTTACCGACTCCTCTGCTAATGTTTCTATTAATTGAAATTCACTTTCACCTACGAATTTTTTTAGCGTCTTTGATACTGCTTTATAGTCTAAAGTATCATCTATTATGTCACTATTTGATGCGCCAGATATGTCAGTGCCTAACTCCAAGTCTATACACACAAATTGCTTTATTTTCCTTTCCCAGTCATAAATTCCAATAACAGTCTCGATGCATAATTCTTTAATAAATACTATATCCATGTTTTCTCACTATTTCGATAATAAACAGTATTGTATATGATTAAGTTTCTGATATCATTATTGAGTTTAGAAAATCATGTCAAAAATTTGCGATATAACAAAAAAGAGGGTAATGGTAGGCAATAATGTCTCTCACGCCAAAAACCGCACAAGGAGAACGTTTGAACCCAATCTTCATTCGCATAGACTGTGGTCAGAAAAACAGAATAAATTTATCAAATTAACACTTTCTAATAAAGGCCTTAGAATTGTCAATAAGCTTGGACTTGATAATGCATTAGTAAAATATGGGGTTAAAGTATGAGAGATAAAATCAAGCTTGTATCATCTGCTGGTACTGGACATTATTACACAACAACTAAAAACAAGAAAACTATGCCTGACAAGATGGAAATAAAGAAGTTTGATCCAGTTGTTAGAAAGTACGTTATCTACAAAGAAAGTAAGATCAAATAACTTTATAACACTTTAGTCTTTCTAGAAATTGATCAATCGATTCAATTCCATGACTCTTAGCTTCATCACACCATTTGTTAAGAGTTTCAACAAAACTCTCATGTTTTATTTCTCGGGTATGAAGTATTTCGTGGAGTTTATTTTTTAGGCTGTAAACAATATCAAGTTGCTTGTTATTTTTCAGTGCCAAATTAATCTTGGTTTCTTCTTTTGTGTTTAGTCTCACTGGGTGGTCTGCCAACAACTTAAATGATAATTTAAATTTGTCTTTTTTATAGATAGGTTTCATTACTTTGTGTGTGAAATCAGTTATAACAACTAGCTTAGATTGCAAAAGTGACATTGCGATTTCTTTGCTACATGAGCTTTCCTTATCTTTTATTATAGGCATAGGGGCCAATCTTTTTACTTTACACAATCCTAAATATCCAAAAATTTTAATATACATCCATCCAATATCAAACTCCCATGGACGTAATGAGAATTTGGCTGCTGTTGGATATGCATGATGATTATTATGTAATTCTTCACCTCCAATGATAATTGCAAGTGGTGTAAGGTTTGTTGAATCATCATTAGTATTATAATTTCTATAACCCCAGTAATGTCCTGCACCATTAATACCGCCTGCAGCGAAGATAGGTGTCCACATCATTTGAATCGCCCATATTATGATTCCGACTGTACCAAAAAGTAAAATGTTAATTATGAAAAGTAAAAGAATTCCTAAATTATTTTTTCCAGTGTAGATCTTTTTCTCAATCCAGTCATTAGGACAGTTTTGAGAATATTTAGAAATAGTTTCCTGATTATGTTTTTCCTTATGATATAGGTCAGCTCCTTGAAATAGAACTTTATTAATACCATAAACCGTAGGACTATGAGGATCGTCTTCTGTCTCAACTTTTGCATGATGTTTTCTATGAATTGCAACCCAGTCAGCCGTCCTCATTGATGTTGTTAACCACAACCAAAACCTAAAAAAATGTGAAAGTATAGGATGAATGTCTATTGCGGAATGACAGACACCACGGTGCAAATAAAGCGTTATGGCAACGATTGTCACGTGCGTCACAACAAGTGTGTACACTAAGTATTCTAATGGTGATAGAGGTAATATTCCGTATATTAAAGTTTCAAGCATATTAAATAATAGTAGGTTATCATCTTAAACAAAGATAATGATTATGTCCAATAAATATGCCTGAATTGCCTGAAGTAGAAACCATAATGACATTGGTAAAACATCGTATTTCAGATCAAAGCATTAAAAAAATTAAGGTTTTGAACCGGAATTTAAGATGGCCAATAGAGACGGAGAAAATACGAAAACTTGAAGGTTATAGAGTTAAATCTATATATAGAAGAGGCAAGTATATCATTATTACTTTTATATCTACAAACCTTCAGCTTGTACTACATCTTGGAATGACTGGCGTAATTTCATTCAAAAATGTAGCAGAATATTCAAAAAATAAACATGACCATTTTTTAATATATTTTGATAATTTTTTGATGATATTTAATGATATTAGGAAATTTGGATCCATTCACCTTACTGATGATTTAAGTAGTTTATTTCTAATAAATAATTTAGGTATAGAACCCCTATCAAAGAGATTCAGTGGTGAGTACATGTACACATTATCTCGAAACAAAAGCTGTACAATAAAAGATTTTATAATGAATCAAAAGATTGTTGTAGGTATAGGCAATATTTATGCCACAGAATCACTTTTTATGGCTGGAATTTTCCCAGGAAGAGCTTCGGGCAGTATTAGTAAAAAGAAATATCATTTATTGGCTACTAATATCAAAAAAGTTCTGAGGAAAGCAATTAAGTCTGGAGGAACATCAATAAGAAATTACAAAGATACAGATGGTAATCCAGGTTATTTTGCCCAAAAGTTACTTGTTTATCAAAAGAAGTACTGTTCTATCCATAAAAGTACATTAATTTCTAATTTAAAAATATCTGGCCGCTCATCGTTTTTTTGTAGCAAATGCCAAAAATAGTTTACGTACCTATATCTGATCTGAAAAATATTAATGATTCGTTTTCTTCTGTAAGATTAAAGTCAGTAAATGCACGTATTTTTGAAATATTTTCATATGCTTTGTCAATGGCTTCTTGTTTATTAGTGCTAAATGCATTGACAGATAATATTCTACCACCTACAACCTCCAAGCTTCCATTTTTTATTCTTGTCCCAGCATGAAATATTTTTAAATTGTTATCTTCTTTAATATTATTAATATCTATATAAAATCCAGTTTTAGGATTATCTGGATAGCCCTTTGCGGCTAGGACGATAGTACAGCAATAACCGCTATAATCGTTATCTTCAATAAAATTTAGGTTAAAATTATCAGGATAATTAGAATTGTCGTATCCAATCAAATCTAAAAAATCAACCTTATTTGCATCTAGATGAAGCGCAAGATTTTGTGTCTCTGGATCACCCATTCTACAGTTATATTCTAATATATATGGTTTGTTACTTTCTCCAGATATCATGAGGCCAAGGTATAAAAACCCGTTATACTGTTTACCTCCAGTTGCCATACTGTTAATGGAAACAATAGTTTTTATGAGAATCTTTTCTATTTCAACATTTAACTGATAGATATCATTCTTTTTATAATTGCAGAAAGGATGAGTTATAGCGCCCATACCACCTGTATTGGGGCCTTCATTATACTCATCTCTTGATTTGTAATCTTTTATCCATGTCAGCCCAATATTTTTTTTCGCTGAATTTGGATTACAAATATATATCGCAGATAACTCTATACCTTTTAAAAAGTCTTCAATGATAATTTTTTCATTTGGTTTTAATAGCTTAATGATAGACTGCTTCGCTACCTCAATATTTTCACAAATATCAACGCCTTTGCCAGCAGCTAAGCCATCATATTTAATAACAATTGGGGGATTTTTTTTTGAAATAAATGAGGTGGCATCATCTATATTAGAAAATTCGCTATACTGTGCAGTTGGTAATTTATTATCTGCCATAAATCTTTTTGAAAAGACCTTTGACCCTTCCAAGTTGGCAAAGAACTTTCTTGGACCAAAAACATTAACATCATTCTCCTCCAATAGATCACTCAATCCTTCCACGAGTGGTACTTCTGGACCAATAATGACAAGATCTAACATATTTTCTTTTACGAATTCTAATATTTTTGAATGATCATCCAAACTAATATCTATATTGAAAACATTATGTTCTTTAAGCGTTCCTGCATTCCCGGGCATAACAAAAATCTTTTCAATTTCTCTTTTTGAGCGGGAAACTACCCATGCCATAGCATGTTCTCTCCCACCAGATCCCAAAATTAAAATTTTCAGACTCATACTCTAATGTTTAAATACTCTTATACCTGAAAAGCACATCGCAATTTTATGTTTATCAGCAACAGATATTATATTTTCATCATTAATTGATCCACCGGGCTGAACGATGGCACTAACCCCAATCTTCTTAGCCAAGTCCACATTATCTCTAAATGGGAAAAATGCCTCAGATGCCATTACACACCCTCTTAGTGATATTTTTTCTTTTTTTGCTTTTTGCCTAGCTATATTTGTTGAATCTATTCTACTCATTTGTCCAGCTCCAATTGCTAAGGTTCTTTGATTTTTGACCATTACAATTGAATTAGATTTTACATACCTTGATATATTAAAGGCAAAAATCATATCATCTATATTTTTATTTGTAGGTTTTTTCTTTGTAACTATCTTGAGACTTTTTCGTGTTAAGTTAGTATCATCCCTCTCTTGTACAAGTAACTTATTTCTTAACATTTTAAATTCGAAGGCCCTATCTTTCTTATTTTTCAACTTGATTTTGAGAGCACGAATATTAGGCTTTACTTTCAATACGTCTAATACTTTATTATCAAATTCAGGTGCCGCTATAACTTCTACAAATTGTTGATCAATTATTTTTTTTATCAATTTATGATTAACTTTTTTATTAAATGTGATAATCCCACCAAAAGCAGATGTAGGATCAGTAAGATATGCAAATTTGTAAGCTTGTAAAAGATCTTTCCCTGAAGCTGCCCCACAAGGATTAGCATGTTTTACTATTACGCAAGATGGAGCAGAAAATTGTTCTACACAAGAAAAAGCGCTCTCTGTATCAACAAGGTTATTGAATGAGAGTTCTTTTCCGGTAAGTTGCTTGTAATTAAAGCTTGCCAAGTTAGGCTTCCTAACATCATATAATTTTGCTTTTTGATGAGGATTTTCTCCATACCTTAGTTTTTTGTATTCATTAGCTTCAATATGAAGCGTTTCTTCCATAACTGACTTGTCTTTACTTATAGTATTACCTAAATAAGAAGATATCATTTGATCATATTTTGAAATATCTTTAAAAACTTTCGTAGCCAACATTAATTTTGTTTTCTTTGATACTTCACCTAACTCTTCAATTTCTTTTAGTACCGTATCATAATCATTAGGATCAGTAATTACTGTTACGCGCTTGTGATTCTTAGCGGAAGCTCTTAAAAGAGTAGGCCCACCTATGTCTATGTTTTCTATAGCTTCATCAAATGTACACCCCCTTTTTTGAATTGTTTGCTCAAATGGATATAGATTAACAATCACTATGTCTATGAGGGAGTAATCATTATTTTTCAATTTATCTAAGTCCTTTTGGGATTTAGCGAGTATCCCAGCATGTATTTTTGGGTGCAGAGTTTTTACTCTTCCTTCGAGAATTTCCTCAAATTTAGTAAAATCCGAAATCGGAATAATTTTAATTCTTTTCTTTTTAAGGAATTCAGCAGTGCCTCCAGTTGAGATTATTTTATATCCTAGACTGATTAGTTTAGCGGCTAGTTCATCTATTCCAGTTTTGTCCGACACACTTATTAGGGCTGTCTTTGACACTACTCTATACCGTACTCTTTAATTCTTTTAATTAGAGTCCCTCGGCTAATACCCAGAAAATTTGAGCATTTTGTAACATTGCCATTACATGTTTCTAGCACTGTTTCTATAAGCGTTTTCTCAGTATCATTTAAAAAAAGACTATACATCTTGGATTTTTCACCATTACCGTTCATGTTTTTTATGAATAATTTAGCTTCTTTTTTTACAACTGCACTTAAATTACTATTAGAAAGATTTTTTATGGTGCGTTTTTTTTTCATATTCATCAATGTAGTAAAGATAACCCTTGAATTAATTATATTACAATCAATATTATGATTGATAAAGTTAAAATATCTGAAAACTAGCTATTTTTAATATACTTAGTAAGTGTATTAATAGAATACTCTCCAGATTTGAAGAAGTCAGTTCTTAGAAGTTTCTTATGTAGAGCTATATTTGTTTTAACTCCTTGAACTACAATTTCGTTAAGCGCTTGATACATTTTTTCTATTGCGCGCTCACGAGTTTTTCCATAAGTGATTAATTTAGCTAGAAGAGAATCATAGTATGGTGGGACTGTATATCCACTATATACGTGCGTATCTATCCTGACGCCAGGCCCTCCAGGGGCATGAAATACTTCAATTTGTCCTGGCGAAGGTATAAACGTTACAGGATCTTCTGCATTTATTCTACACTCTAAAGCATGACCAGTTAAGGTAATGTCATTTTGGGTCATAGTGAGTTTTTCACCAGATGCAACACGAATTTGCTCGGCTATTAAATCAGAATTAGTTACATATTCCGTAACCGGATGTTCAACTTGTATTCTCGTATTCATTTCAATGAAGCTAAAATGACCATCTTGGTACAGAAACTCGAAAGTGCCCGCACCTGTGTAGCCTAATTTAATACATGCTTTTGCGCAAATATCCCCAATTTTGTCAATTTCTGAACGCTTAATACCGCAAGCCTGTGTTTCCTCAATAATTTTTTGGTTTCTTCTTTGCATTGAACAATCTCTCTCACCGAAATGAACAGCATTCCCGTGTTCATCGCTCATAATTTGGATCTCTATATGTCTAGGATTATCATAGAATTTTTCAAAATAAAGGTCACCATTACCAAAAGCATTTTTAGCTTCAGTTTTGACTATGTTCATACTTTTTTCTAAATCGGCATTTTTTTCTACAACCATCATGCCTCTGCCACCACCGCCATGTATAGCTTTAAGCATTATAGGATAACCAATCTCATCTATTTTTTTTAATATCTCCTTATTGGGTTTATCTGGAAGTACACCATCATAACCAGGTATACAGGGAACACCAAATTCCTTCATAGCTTTTTTAGCTTTTATTTTATCCCCCATCTTTTTTAGCACTTTACTTGAAGGTCCTATAAATTTAAATTTATTCGTTTCTATTATTTCGGCAAAGATTTCAGATTCTGATAAGAATCCATACCCAGGATGTATAGCATCCGCATTCGTTAATTCAGCTGCACTTATAATGGAAGGTATGTTCAAATAGCTTTCTTTTGGATTTGGACCACCTATACAAACTGATTCATCTGCTAATTTGACATGAGCAAGCTGCCTATCTGCTGTTGAATGAACGGCTACAGTTTTAATACCTAGCTTCTTACACGCCCTGTGAACCCTCAGAGCTATTTCCCCTCTGTTTGCTATTAAAACTTTTTTAATCATTCGATTATGAATAGAGGTTGATCAAATTCCACAGGTTCTGCATTATCAATTAGAATTTCTATAATTTTACAATCACTCTCAGCTTGAACTTGATTCATCATTTTCATTGCCTCAAGAATACACAACGTATCTCCTTTTTTTACACTTTGTCCAGCAGTTACAAAAGGCTTAGATTCGGGAGATGGCGATTCATAAAATGTGCCGACCATAGGAGAGTTAATGGTTAATTTATTGTCAGGTTTTTTGTCATTGCCTACAGATTGATCAGTATGTGCTTTTTGAGCCACATTACCCTCTTGAGACATAATAGGCTGTTGAATTATAGGTTGCATTGGTATGTTACCGGAAGAATGAGTATTTCTAGAAAGTTTAATAGATTCTTCACCTTCTTTAACTTCTATTTCAGAAATACCACTCTCTTCGAGTAGTTCCATTAATTTTTTAATTTTTCTTAGATCCATGTTATCCTCTTTCTATCAAAAACATCAAAGCAAATTCATATCCTTTAACTCCAAGACCTGTAATTAATCCATCGCTAATATCAGACAAATAAGAATGTTTTCTGAACTCTTCTCTTTTGTAAATATTTGAAATATGAACTTCTACAAAAGGAATATCAATTCCAAGGAAAGCATCTCTTAGAGCGATGCTTGTATGTGTGAAAGCGCCAGGATTAATCAACACATGAGTTACAGATTCATTATGTTTACCATCATGTAGCTTATTTATTAGATCATTCTCTGAGTTTGACTGATAAAAATCTATATCCACTTGATTATTCTTTGCGATAGCTTCAAGCTTAGCTTGGATATCATCTAAAGTATCTGTCCCATACACTTCAGGCTCACGTGAACCTAATAAGTTTAAATTTGGACCATTTAGTACTAATACTTTCATTTTAGATGATTTTGCTAAATTTTAACTGATTTTATATGAAGTTTAGAGAAATTAATAGGGAAATATCACTTTTTTACGATTTTAAGTATCTCTAAGAACTTTTCACTATCAATAAAACCTATCACCCTTGCTTCTTCAATCTCATCACCATTCGTGTCAAAAAAGAATAATGCGGGAGGTCCAAAAATACGCATTTCTTGAAGATACTTTGAGTGTTCTTCTGTCGTTACTGTTATATCAAATTTTATCACATTAAACTCATTAAGCTTTTTGCTAACCTCTTTTGGAGCAAATGTATATTTTTCTAGTTCCTTACATGCTACGCACCAATCAGCGTATAAATCTACCATAGTAATTTTATCACTGGTATTAACTAGCTTATTAAGGTCTTTTACAGTATTTATCTTAACAAAATTTATTTTCTGCTCTTTCTCAATAAAGCTAAAAATTGGATCATAGTTTTTATTCTTGCTTATTCCCATTATTTGCAATAGTGGATAAACCACGAAAAGCCCGGCAAATACATATATCAAAATTTTTCCAGTGATATTTTTAATGAATTTCATAGATCGTATCAATGTAAAAAATATTAAAGCTGATGCTAATGCCCAAAAAGTTGCAGCGAGCTGAATAGATATAATTCTTTCCATTAACCAAACAGCAACAATAATGAATAGAATTCCGAAAAAATAATTTACTAATTCTAGATATGGTCCAATTTTCGATATAAGTTTAGTAGTTGTAGATCCAAGTACAATAAGAGGCGTCCCCATTCCAAGACCTAGAGCAAATAGTGCTAGCCCTCCTACAAAAACATCGCTAGTTGTTGCTATATATACCAGTGCACCTATAAGTGGAGCTGTTACACAGGGACCTACTATTAGTGCAGATAAAAAACCCATAATAGCAACATCTTTTAAATTACCAGATTTTTGCCTATTACTTATTTTAGTGAAAAAGTTTTGAAAACTTTTAGGCATTTGAATACTGAAGAAATTAAACATTGCTAGGGCAAAAATTAAAAATAATAAAGACAGCGATCCAATTACATAGGGGTTTTGGAGACTTGCCTGAATATTCGTTCCTGATATTGCAACTATAATTCCTGCCAAAGCATATGTTGATGCCATGCTCAGTACGTAAATTATAGAGAGTGAAACTGATTTACGTTGGGAAACTATTCCTTGCCCCGCAATAATGCCAGTTAAAATTGGCACCATTGGTAATACGCACGGAGTGAAGGCCAACAAGAGGCCTGCAAGATAGAAAATAAGACTATTATACAATAATGAATTAGAGGTTAACGAAGCGCTCATTGCTGACTGATTTTCAAAAAAGTTAACCTTCTTGTAATTATTTACTGATAACTTTTTTTTTACATCTATCGTCTTAAATATAGGTGGATAACATAGGCCTGCTTCTGCACAACCTTGATATTTTACTTTTAAGATCAATGAATCAACAATATTGTTGGAGAAATAAATATCTGCCTCAGCAGTATAGTAATATACATCAACATCGCCAAAGAACTCATCTTTCTTCTTTTTACCCTCAGGCATTTTAACTTTTTCTATACTAATTTTGTCACTTAAAGATTCAAACTCAAACATACCCATATACAAGTAGTATCCTGGATGGATATCCCATCTAACCTTCAAGCGCTTATTGTCAACTACGTCATATGACATTTTGAATGCATCACTGGGAGATAAAAATTCATTCTGAACCTTAGGAATTTCAGAAAAAGCTTGAGGCGAGTAAACAGTAAAAGTAAAACACAAGAAAGTAATAGTAAATACAATTTTATTTAGTTTCGTTATTAAGCCATTCATGGAAATTTTTCTCTATATTTTTTATCTCTACTGATATTATTTCAGGGGTTTGATAGTTATGCAATTCTAGAATAACCTTCTCTATCTTTGTATAGTTCTTATCTAGCGTCTTAATTTGTAAAATGTATTCCTCTAAGTTTGATATTTTTCCTTCCCATCTAAATATACTTTGAACAGAAGGAATAATGTTAATGCAAGCAGCTAGTCTTTTGTCAAGTACTACATTTGAAATTTTCTCTAAAATTTCCTTATCATCTGTAGAAGTTTGAACAATAATACACTTTTTTGCCATATAATTAACCTATGAGAGTTCCTTTAATTTTATTTATTATATTACCAATAGTTGAACTTATCTTATTTATTGAAGTTGGTTCGATTATAGGTAGCGGGTACGTAATCATATCTATAGTCTTAACTGCCTTAATTGGATATTTAGTAATAAAGTTAAAAATTAAAAATATTCATTTCAACTTAGTGAATATTATCAATTTACAAGATTTATATAAAGAATACACATCAGGAGTATATTCATTTCTTGGGTCAATTTTGTTAATTATTCCGGGTTATCTTACTGATATATTGGGTTTAGCCATGATATTAAAGATATTTTCACCTAATTTACAAAAATATTCAAAAAGCCCTCAATCAGCAAAAAAAGATAATCAACGCAGAAATAATAAGATTATTGATGGCGAATATAGGAAAGACGAATAGAAACTGATCATAATCCTTGAAATTTTCCTTAAAGTCCATATTATTAGCAGTCGAAGGGTTAGAGTGCTAATTTAATCTTATAGAGAGGTAAATCAATGAATATAAGACCTTTACATGACCGTGTAATAGTAAAAAGAACTGAAGAAGAGAAGACGTCTCCTGGAGGAATCGTTATTCCTGATAGCGCTACAGAAAAACCTGTCAAAGGTGAAGTAGTTGCTGTAGGCAAAGGTAAAATTCTAGAAAGTGGAGACATACGTCCACTAGATGTCAAAGAGGGTGATAGCGTCCTTTTTGGGAAATATTCAGGAACAGAAATAACCATTGATGGGGAAGAAATGCTTGTAATGAGAGAAGATGACATTACAGCAATCATAACTAATTAATATATTTAATGAGGCTAATATTATGACAGCAAAAGAAGTAAAATTTGGTGATGATGCCAGAAAGAAATTAGCGAATGGAGTAAATATACTTGCTAACGCAGTTAAGACAACTCTTGGACCTAAAGGTAGAAACGTAGTTTTAGATAAATCGTTTGGCGCTCCAACAGTAACTAAAGACGGTGTCTCTGTTGCTAAAGAAATTGAATTGAAAGATAAATTTGAAAACATGGGTGCTCAAATGGTGAAAGAAGTTGCATCTCAAACCTCTGACATCGCAGGGGATGGTACAACAACTGCGACAGTTGTTGCACAAGCAATACTTAAGGAAGGTCTTAAATGTGTTGCCGCAGGAATGAATCCTATGGATTTGAAAAGAGGTATTGATAAAGCAGTAGCTGTGGCTGTAGAAGGTTTACAGAAAATGTCTAAACCGTGTACAGATCAAAACGCTATTGAGCAAGTTGGAACTATATCCGCTAATTCTGATAAAGACATTGGTTCTATTATTGCTGAAGCTATGGAGAAAGTTGGTAAAGAAGGAGTAATCACTGTTGAGGAAGGGCAATCATTAGATAACGAACTTGATGTGGTTGAGGGAATGCAATTTGATCGAGGTTATCTATCCCCATATTTTGCAACAAACCAGCAAACAATGGCGTCAGAACTTGATGACCCATATGTTCTGCTTTTTGACAAAAAAATCACAAACATTAAAGATATGTTACCAATATTAGAAGGTGTGGCCAAAGCTAGTAAACCACTTCTGATCATTGCCGAAGATGTCGAAGGGGAAGCTCTTGCGACATTAGTAGTCAATAGTATTAGAGGTGTAGTAAAAGTTGTTGCTGTGAAAGCACCAGGGTTTGGAGACAGACGTAAAGCCATGCTCGAAGACATTGCCATACTTACAGGTGGAACTGTCATATCTGAAGAAGTTGGACTGAGTCTGGAAAAAGCTACTCTAGAGAACCTAGGAACAGCTAAAAAGGTAACAGTAAACAAAGAGAATACAACTATAATTGATGGAGGCGGCGATACAAAAGCTATAGAGGGCCGAGTTGCGCAAATACGCGCTCAAATTGAAGAGGCTACATCTGATTATGACAAAGAAAAAATGCAGGAACGAGTTGCTAAATTGGCTGGTGGAGTTGCAGTAATTAAAGTAGGTGCAGCTACAGAGGTTGAAATGAAAGAAAAGAAAGCTCGAGTAGAGGATGCTCTTCATGCAACACGTGCTGCTGTTGAAGAGGGTGTTGTTGCTGGTGGAGGCGTTGCCATGCTTCGTGCTAGGCAAGCGCTTGAAAAACTTAAAGGTGATAATCCTGATCAAACTCAAGGAATTACAATTGCAACAAATGCAATGCAAGAACCTCTTAAACAAATAGTTACCAATGCCGGGCAAGAAGGGTCTGTCATATTAGCTAAAGTTGATGAAGGAAAAGATGCATATGGATACAACGCTGCTACTGGAGAGTTTGGAGATATGTTAGAAATGGGTATTTTAGACCCTACTAAAGTGACAAGAACAGCACTACAAAACGCTGCATCAATAGCAGGTTTAATGATCACCACAGAAGCGATGGTATCTGAACTTGCAAAAGATGATGAGCATGACCATGGAGCACCATCTATGCCTGATATGGGCGGCATGGGCGGCATGGGCGGCATGGGCGGCATGGGTGGTATGGGAATGTAAATTTCTACATCATCATAGTCTTATACAAAGCCTCTCTCTAGAGGCTTTGTTTTTTTATACTTTCTTCTAATGATATAATCTTAGAAATGAAAAACATTTGGTTAAATGAATATCCGAAAAAACTTGCTAGTAAACTTGTCTACCTAGAGAATAATACCATAACTGATCTTTTAGAGTCTGCATCAGATGAGTTCAGTGAGAAAATAGCGTTTTCATCTATGCAGACAAATATTTCTTTTAAAATGATTAATTTACTATCTAAGAGACTAGCTGCTTATATGCAATTTTTAGGTGTAAAAAAAGGCTCTAAAATCGCTATTATGCTGCCTAATTTACTAACTTATCCAACCTCTCTTTTTGGAGCGTATTATTGTGGAGCAACAGTAGTAAATATAAATCCTTTGTATAAAACAAGAGAAATAGAACATGTTTTATGTGATTCTAAGGCTGAGTATATCTTTGTCCTAGATAAGTTCTATGAAGAATTGAGACCATGTATTAATAAATCAAAACTTAAAAAAGTTATTATCTGTAGAGTGACGGATTTATTAAAGCCATTAATGAAAGTAATCGTGTCGGGGGTATTAATATATAAAAGACAGAATATTAAAATTAAAAAAAATAATCATATATTATTTTTTAAAGATATTATTAATAATACTTTTGATTATAAAGATGTATATGCTACTGAAGATGAAGTGGCGCTTTTACAATATACAGGTGGAACAACAGGAAAATCAAAGGCGGCGGTATTAACCCATAAAAATTTGCTATCGAATGTGCAACAAGTAAGTAATTGGATTTCACCTCATATTAATAAAGGAGAGGAGATTATAATTACTGCATTACCTCTATACCATATTTTCTCTTTTACAGTAAATTGTTTAACCTTCTTAAAAATTGGTGCAGAAAATGTTTTAATAGCCAATCCAAGAGATTTAAAGTCTTTTGTAAAAATTCTTGAAAAGAAAAAATTTACCATAATGACAGCCGTGAACACACTATTTAACTTACTACTTTCTTCGAGTAAGTTTAGAAGTTTAAATTTTGACAGTTTTAAATTTTCTGTCGGAGGCGGAATGGCTGTATTAAGTGAGACTGCAAAGAGGTGGAAAGAAGTTACTGGAACTAATATCACTCAAGGGTATGGACTCACTGAAACGTCACCGGTTGTAACAATCAATAAAATAAACGATGAATTCAATTCAACTATTGGTTTACCTTTACAATCAACAGATATTATCATCATTGATGAAAGTGACAATGAGCTTGGAATAACTGAGACTGGCGAACTTTGCGTAAAAGGACCCCAGGTGATGTCAGGGTATTGGGAGGATGAGAAAAAAAATGAGAATGTTTTTACAAGTAATGGTTACTTTAAAACTGGAGATATAGCACAAATTACTGAAAAAGGTTATGTGAAAATCGTAGATAGAAAAAAAGATATGATTATTTCTTCTGGATACAATGTTTATCCAAATGAAATAGAAGATTATCTATCTAAACACGATGATATAGTTGAAGCAGGGGTCATAGGTGTATCTGATAAAAACAGAGGTGAATCAATTAAAGCTTTCATTGTTTCATCTAACAAAAATCTTACAGCATTGGATGTCATAGGTTATTGCAAAGATGGCTTAACGGATTATAAAATTCCAAAAACTGTGGTTTTTATAGATAATCTCCCTAAAACAAATGTAGGCAAAATCTTGAGAAGAGAATTAAGAAATTTCTAGTCTCTAGCAAATAACATCAAATGATCGATATCCGTCCTAATACCAATATTCTCATTGATTGAATGGTTATGGTGACTGGGCGTGTAACAATAGATTGTTTGTTTATCTTTCAGCTGTAATTCGTATAAAAAGTCAGAACCGGAAAAAACCTTATTTATCACTTTAGCTGATTCCGTGGATTCATCATCGTGAATCATATCATCTGGTCTTATTAAAACATCAACTTCCTGATCCAGCTTGAACTTTTCTGTATTACCAAATAATTTACCAACGACTGTTTGTACATGATTAGGACCACATACTATTCCTTTGATGAAACTTGTAATACCAAAAAAATTTGCAATTTCTTTTGATTGAGGTTTGTGGTAAATATTGTATGGAGTATCAAACTGAGGTATAACCCCATTACTAATAAATGCAATTTTATCTGACATATAAAACGCCTCTTTAGTACTGTGTGTGATAAGAACAGCAGTTGTCATTTCTTTTTTTAAGATATTTTTTATATCCAGCATGAGTTGATCTTTGAGTTCTTCGTCTAACGCACTAAAAGGTTCATCTAATAATAAAATAGTTGGTTTTGGAGCTATTGCTCTTGCAATAGCTACACGTTGTTGTTGTCCTCCTGAAATTTGATGTGGATATCTATCTTTAATTTCTGTAATATTAAGCATAGCTTCTAATATCGAAGATCGCTCCTCTTGATAATTCTTTGGATGATTATGTAAACCAAATATAATGTTTTGTCTAACAGTTAAGTGTGGGAATAATGCTAAATCTTGGAATATAACTCCTATATTTCTTTTACTGACATCAATTGAAAGTTTTGAATCATCAACAATATTGCCATCAATTTTAATAGTTCCGTTATCAACTGACTGATATCCTGCTATTGATCGAATGAGAGATGTTTTACCTGATGCGCTTGAGCCCATTATAGATACAATATCACCATCGCTTATATCCAGATTCACGTCTGATAGTATAGTATTTCCATCTAGGACTATTTTTACACTTTCTAAACAAAGTTTATTTTGACTCATTTTTCATAATACCTTTTGAGAGTATTATAACTGGTATTAGGCAAATAATTATAAGAATTAATCCTGGCATTCCAATTGCTGAGAGGTTTTCAGCCTCAGCAAGTTCATAAAGATATACAGGTAGTGTATTAAAATTGAATGGTCTTAAAATAAGCGTGATAGGCAGTTCCTTCACGACATCTACAAAAATTAGAATAGTTGCTGAGTAAATAGTCGGGAGCAATATAGGTAGATGAACTTTATAAAAGGCTTGAATTTTTGAGTACCTAAAACTAGATGCCAGTAAATCATAATTTTTTGAAATTTTGTTCAAACCTGATTCAAATGACTTAAGAGAAATAGCTGAAAACCTGACTAAATAACCTACGACAAGAAGAATAAATGTGCCAGTGACAATTGATCTTGGATCATAATTAAATAACTTTGGTAGATAATTTTCTATTGCCGTAATGGGTGCTATTATCGCAACCGCCAGCACAACACCAGGTATTGCATAACCTACAGATAAAATTTTAGAGGACGCTTTAGTTAGAAAACTTTTACTATTTCTTACAATATATGCAATATTTAGCGTGAATATTATTATAATAACGGAAGATAAAAGGGCTAGTGATGAACTGGATTTAAGGAGAGTATAAAGAAAATTAAAATCTGTGCCTTCCAAGGAATAGGAAATCCAATAAAGTATTTGTATTAAAGGAATAAGGAATCCAATTGAAAATACCAAGAAACAATATAATACTGCTAATAACATACTCTTGTTTATTAAAACTTCTCTTTTCATTGGGTTTACATTATTGGTAGGGTTGTGAAATTTTCTAGATCCTCTAGACATTTGTTCAAAATACACTAATAAAAAAATCAAGGTTAGTAAAAGAGAGGATAAATGGAACGAGCTATTTTCATCACCTAAAACAAACCATGATCTGAATATTCCCGTAGCAAATGTTGGTACACCAAAATACTGAACTGTTGCATACTCTGCCAGAGTTTCCATTACAACCAAGCTAGCGCCTGCAATTAAAGCCGGTCTTATTATAGGTAAACCTATTCTAGTTAATCTTTCGCACCTGCTCAGACCAAGAGATTGACCTACTTCAAAAACATTGTAGCTGTGATTAGAAAGTGCTGGTAAGCATAATAGATATACATATGGATACAGACTTATACTCATTATGAATATTGCTCCAGATATATTTCTTATATCATAAGAGTCGTAAACTACAGAACCTAAGTTAAAATAATATTCAAAAAAATTAAAGAGGAAACCAGATGTTTCATTTAACCCTGCATAGATATATGCATTGACATATGTAGGTACTGCAAGTGGAAGAATTAATAACCATTTAAAGATAGTTGACCCGGGAAATTCATACATGCTAACTATCCATGCAAGAGAAGAACCAAGAATTACTGTAATGATTCCAACAAAAAAAACAATGACTAGAGAATTAAATATGTAATCATCCAGCAAGTATTCTTTAATATGTAACCATGTATCCGTATTTTCACTAAAGATGTTAAGAAAAATATATAATATAGGTGATACGAACGCTATTAACAGTATAAATAGGAATATGAATTTGATTTTATTTAGATAAAAAGTCAATATATCTACTTCCAACCAACTTTATCAAAAGTTTTACCCGCTTCATTGTTAAGCCTTCCTAAAATTGTTAAGTTCATTTTATCCATTTTAAATGGATAGCCCCAGGATTTAACAATGTTTGAAACTTCGATATTAGGCCTTATAGGATATTCATGATTCTTCTTTGCATAAATCTTTTGAGCTTTATTACTAGCCAGATATTCAAGGAATTTAATAGCATTATCTGTATTTTTAGCATATTTTAACACCATTGCACCACTTATATTAATATGAGCGCCTCTTCCAGATTGATTGGGAAATTTTACTTTAATTTTTTTTGCGTATTCTCTCTCCGACTCATTCTTTGATGTCATCCATTTACCTAAATAGTAAGTATTAGCTAGTGTGACATCACATTTCCCCAATACAACAGCTGTCATTTGAGATCTATCATTTCCTTTCGGTGGTCTTGAGAAATTATTCACAATACCTCTTGCCCATTTTTTTGCATCTTGTATTCCATTATGATGAATCATAGAAGCCAAAAGTGATTGATTATAAATATTACTTGATGATCTAATACAAATCCTATTTATGAATTCACCACTTATTAAGTCTTCATAGTTTTGAATATCCGCTTCATTTATCTTTTTAGGATTGTACATAATTACTCTTGAGCGTATCGATAAACCAAACCAATGATTATCAATATCTCTAAGATGCTCAGGTACCAGTTTATTTAATTTTTTTGAATCGACAGACTTAGACAATCCTTTCTCTTTAGCATTGTATAAATTACCAGCATCAACTGTTATCAGGAGATCTGCAGGAGTAGACGAACCTTCATCTAGAAGCTTTTTTATCAACACTTTACTTTTTGCACTTAATATATTTACTTTTATACCTGTCTGTATTTCAAAATCATTTATTAATGGTTTGATGAGGTGTTCTTTTCTAGCCGAGTAAACATTTACCTCATCTGATGCTAGAGTAGAAGTTATATTTATAGGCAAAGCTATGATAAAAAGGATGATTGACAGAATATTTTTCATTTTGTACTCAAATAAGAATGATTATCATTATTGATATAAAACATATATATTTCAAGCACTTTTTTAGTTTTTGATCAAAATAATGTTGAGCGTAATTTCCCAAAAAACAAATACATGCTATAGTTTTCTTTAAATTCTATTTGAGGAAAACAATATGCAAATGTCTGACTTAAAAGGCACGATATGGATGGATGGAAAGTTACTTGATTGGTCAGATGCTAAAATGCATGTTCTTACACATACACTTCATTATGGAACAGGAGTATTCGAGGGTGTTAGAGCGTATGAGACAGATGAAGGCCCAGCAATCTTTAGATTACAAGAGCACACATCAAGATTATATGAATCTGCAAAGCTTATAGGTATGTCAATACCTTACCCACAAAACGATATCAATGATGCACAGCGTGAGGTTGTGAGAATTAATAAGCTAAAAAATGCATACATCAGACCAATATGTTTTTACGGATCAGAGGGAATGGGATTAAGGGCAGATAATTTGAAGGTACACTGTAGTATTGCGGCATGGGATTGGGGCACCTACCTTGGTGATGATAAAATCTTAAATGGAATAAAGGTAAAGATATCTAAATTTCCTAAAAGATGTGAAAAAAGCATGCTTCACAAAGCAAAAGCAACGGGTAACTATCTTTATTCTATGCTAGCTCTCAAGGACGCCCTTAATAATGGTTACGATGAGGCACTAATCTTAGATATAAATAACAATGTTAATGAAGGGTCTGGCGAGAATTTCTTTATGATTGCAGAGAATACATTATTTACACCAAAGGATGAAACTGTATTAAATGGTATAACTAGGCAGACTGTAATGAAAATTGCATCTGATTTAGGTTATAAAGTAATAGAAAAAAATATCTCGGTAGATGAACTAGAAAATGCAGAAGAAACGTTCTTTACAGGTACAGCCGCTGAAGTTACACCAATTGTACAGATAGACGATAAGATGATTAACGATGGTAAACCTGGGAAAATCACAAAAGAAGTTCAAAAAATTTACTTTGACCTAATAAGAGGTAAAATAGCAACATATAGTCAATGGCTAACAAAAATTTAGAATGTTCAAAAAGAAGAATATATTAGTAATAGGCGATATAATGCTCGATCAATATTGTTTTGGTAATGTCGAGCGAATATCAGCTGAAGCACCCGTTCCAATAGTAGATATTAAAAAAACAATTTCCAAGCCAGGAGGCGCATCTAATGTTGCCCAAAATTTATCAACACTAGGAATGAATGTGTTTCTTTTAGGAATAACAGGTGACGATCCTGATTTGAAGGAACTCATTAAAGTATTAAGATTATCGAATATAAAATTTGATCCTGTAAAAGATTTGAATATTAGAACTACTGTTAAACTAAGAATCATGGGAAATGACCAGCACTTGATAAGATTAGATCATGAGGATAAAAATAAATCGAATATGCATGATGTTTTGCTTAAAAAAATAATAAAGTATTTAGCGAAAACCGATCTTATAGTTCTCTCAGATTACGATAAAGGAGTAATTAAGCCCATTGCAAAAGAAATTATCGAGCATGCTGTGAAGAATAATATCAAGGTAATTATAGATCCTAAAGGTAAAGATTATTCTATGTATGAAGGAGCTTATCTTGTAAAACCAAATGAATATGAATTTTCTCTAATTATGGGAAAAAGTAAAAATAAACGTGAAATGATTGCTCACGGAAAACAACTAAAGAAAGATTTAAACCTAGATGCTTTGCTATTAACATTAGGTAAAGATGGGATGATGTTATTTGATAATAATAATACATATACATTCCCAACTTCGCAAAAAGAAGTTTATGATGTAACTGGAGCCGGTGATACTGTCATCTCAGTATTAGCTGCGTCACTTGCATCTAATCATCCATTGAAAAAGTCATGCGAGCTTGCAAACATTGCTGCTGGCTTATCTTTACAGCATCTTGGTACTGTAAGTATCAGTAAAAGTGATATAAAAAATGCTATTAAAAAGTCATAAACTTGTTAATAAACTTGAATCATTGAAGTCTTATATCGATCTTGACAAGAAAAAAGAAAAAACTATTGTTTTTACAAATGGTTGTTTTGATATTATACATTCAGGCCACATTCATATTCTTGAAGTAGCAAAATCAAAAGGTGATGTTTTAGTTGTGGGACTAAATTCAGATGAGTCTGTTTCAAAAATAAAACCTGGTAGACCGATAAACTCTGAACTTGATCGTGCATATGTTCTATCAGCAATTTCATTTATTGATTATATTTATATATTCAATGATGAAACTCCGGAAAACCTTATTATAGAAATTTCTCCAGATGTACTGATTAAAGGAGGAGATTATCAAGGAAAATATATTGCTGGTCAGGATCATATGGAAAAGATAAAAAAAACTGTAGAGCTTGTAGAGCTAGTTCCTGAAAAATCTACCTCAAAGTTGATTGATATTATCAAAAAAAGTTAGCTATTTCATGATCTCATCGATTTTCTCTATCACTTCAGCTTTAGTTATCAGCCTCATTGCATTTGCGTCTCTTACTCTCTCACCCCAATTTGCATCAATAATCTTTTTATCATTGAATTTCAGCAAGGCCTGATTATATTTATTGACATTAAATTTCTGATTTTTGTAAGGCCCTGTTCTATCCGGATTAGATGTAGCATATAAACCGATAATAGGGATGTTGAACATATTTGCCATATGCAGTGTGCCTGAGTCTGGTCCGATATAAAAGAGACTTTTCTTGAGTATATACAGCGTCTCTATAAGAGAGGTGCTATTTATAAAATTTAGACTGTCATTGTTAGAAAAAAGTTTCTCAAAAGACTCTTTATTCTTATTGCTTGTTTTTCCAATGAATATTGTATGGATAGAGTATTTATTTTTAAGATATTCTGTTATATAAACATAATTTGAATAATTCCATTCTCTATAATTATTTATGCGCTCACTTGTGAATGGATTAATTGATATAAATTTGGAGATATCCTCTAATCGTTTTTCAATATTTGATGATGACTTATTAAGTAACTTTTTGGTGTCCCATTTTATAACCCTTTTATTGATATTAATCTTCTCAAGAAAACTGAAAAAGTGATCAAGTACGTGCACATTCTCTTTTTCAATATCACTATAATTTATATTAATTCTGCCCCTTAGTAGTTTACCTATAAATTTAGACCTTAATGATTTTTGCATATGAAGTACAACATCAAATATTTGACGTCCGCATAATTTATTCATAGTGACAAGTGAGTCAATGGCTTTATTTTTGTCTACGACTAAAAAATTTATATAATCAATATTTTTCACCAGCTGGTATTCTGTTTTTCCTATTATCCATGTAATATCAGCATTAGGGTATGCATTTTTAATTGTTGCTATGATTGGAAGTATATGTGTAATATCTCCAATTGATGATAACCTTAGTATACAGACCGATAATGATTTATTATTTTTGATCATATGTTAAAAACGAGATTTGGTAATATTCTATTTCACAAACACAATAATCAGTATATCTGTTACGATTCAACTGTCCAGCTCATATTAAAAGAGCATCTCATATCAGAATTCAACGCAGGTAATTTACGGCTAGGTAACACTACTAACTACTTAGATTATAATAATGGTTGGATAAAAAAGCATTTTTGGAGAAAGGGTGGAGTATCATTCTTGGGCGACTCATACGTGTATCTGGGTTTGAGCAGGACCAGACCTATTCGTGAGCTTAAGAACTACATAGATTTCAATCACATAATTGAAAATCTCAGCAATATAAGACTTAATAATATAATCGAACTTTGTAGACCTGTTTTGGCTCATGTAAAGACAAACACTGTTTATTATAGTGGCGACATAATTCTTACAAAAATCGAAGGTAATACATTGGATAAGGTATTAAAAAATAATCATAATGAATTACTATGGGACAATCTCGCATTTTGTTTTAAAGTATTTTTTGATAATGGTATATTCAATTTCGATATGAATCTCACAAATATTTTATGGAACGAGACTTCTGGCAAGTTATCTTTTATAGATTTTGATAAGTTAATCATAGATTATGGTAATAAAAACCATGAGAAAAACGCAAGACAAGTTCTTGGTAAGTTTGAAAAGTCTCTTAGCAAACATGATTTAAGAAATAATGTGAATTGGAGTAAGTTCCTTAGTTATATCTATAGCTAAATATGTTTAATTATAATTTCTAAATAAGTGTCTATAATTTTAGTTTTACTCATTGCTAGTTGTTTGGCGTTAGTCTCGAAAATCTCTTTTTTATTTTTTGATCTAAACAGCTTATCAAAGATATTTTTTAACATCTCTGGTTTTTTGCACATTATAATTGCATTCTTTGTAAGAAATTCTTCCGTTTCCTCTATAAAGTTATACATGTATGGACCAACAATTATGGCTTTTCCATGCAGCGCTCCTTCTATAAAATCATGTCCTCCAACATCAACAAAAGAGCCTCCAAATATTGTAAATTCTGAATATTTAATAAGAGACGTCATTTCACCTATCGTATCAGCTATATAAACTTGTGTAGAGTTTCTAATTGTTTCATTCTTGCTCCTTATAGCTATATTTATTCCAGATAATGGGATATCTGATAATATATCTCCAAGCCTTTCTGGATGTCTTGGGGCTACGACAAGGAGGTATTTATTAGATTTCAACTTAAGCCACTCTTTTATAATTATGATTTCCTCTCTGTGATGAGATGAGGCTAACAAAACATATTTCCTGTCAATGATTCTATGCGGATTATTATTTTCATTTAATAATGAATATTTTATATTTCCTAAGTTTTTAATTTTTTCTTTATTTACATATTCAGAAAATACTTCATAATCTTTTTTAGATTTGCAATATATACCATCAACAGACTGTAAAGTTTTGGTATAAATATCTTTGATAATATTTTGTAATATGCTTCTATTTGGATTTAATCTTGCATTAATTATAATTATTTTACTTCCTCCCTTTTTACATTGATTATATAAGTTTGGCCAAATCTCTGTTTCAATAATAATCAAAAGTTTTGGAGAAATATTTCTAACGAACCTTTTCATAGTAAAATAAAAATCGAATGGAATATATAAATGATTTATCTCACACATACTTACTGTATCAATAATCTGTTTAGATGATGGTGTTGATGTTGTTATTAGGATGTCTTTATGACCTAACTCATATAATTTTTTTAATACTTCCAATGCTATTTTGGTTTCACCAACGGATGATGCATGTATCCATATCGATTTATTATTTTTAATATTTGATCCTAACAGTCTCTTTAAAAGATATGAAATTCCAGAATTATTTTTTATTGTATAGTATAAAAGCTTTAGAATAATGAATGGAGATAGTAAGTAAAGAATAAAATTGTATCGTAACATTACCACACAAGATAAGAATTAATTTTTCTCAACTTTTCCTCATCAAGTTGATTTAGAAAATAGTCAATTGTCAATTCACTAAAAATATAATTCATTAAGGCATTTTTAGCTTCAGTTTCTGATTCAAGATATTGTATTTTTGCTTCTAAATACTGTGTATCAGTATAGATTCCTTTATCTCTGCCTAATTCAGCATTCTTAAAATTTTTCGAATTTGAAATCATGCGGTCTTTTGCTAGTTTATATATATCTTTTTCAAGATTATACTTATTTGCTGAATCGATTATATCTTTGCGGATTAATCTTTTTGAATTTTTGTAATCCAGCTGCGCCTTTTCATAATTAAGTCTTGCCTCATTGGTTTTAGAAGATTGATACCCACCATTGAATATTGGAAAATTTAGCACTAATGATATTGAAGAATCTTCTCGCGTCGTTGCACCAAATTGTGATCCACCTTGAGTTATGTCTACATAGTCATACTCTGCTACCAGGTCAACTGTAGGATAGTGTTTAGCTTGTTGAGAACGAATTTCATTTCTACGTATTTTTACACCTTTTTCTGCGGACTTAATTTTATTATTAGATATCATTGCTGTCTGTACCAGTTCCTGTACATCACGAGCGTTGTGTTTCATACTTATAAGCTTAATGTCATTGATATCATTTAGCTCTTTTCCTGAAAATATATACACCTCATTTTTTATCTGCGTGAGTTGATGAGCACTGTTTTCTAAATCAATCTTAGATTGTTTAAACTCATTTCTATGTTTATCAAATTCTTGAGTCGTTATCGCTCCTGTTGCATACAATTTTTCAGCTGCAGAATACTTATGGTAGTAGTATTCTCTCTTCAAAGCACTGATATTATTATTATTGTTATAACGAATAAGATTAAAATAATGTCTTACAGACTCTAATATAAGTAATGTTTTTGATTCATCTTGGTTAATTCTACTTTGAGCAATTAAGTTATTAGATTTATCTAATTCATCCAGTACGTATATGTGTAATAAGGGCTGTGATATCTTTAAGTTATAAGTATCTCTATCATAATTTGTTGGATCAAAAGACCCTGAGGATTTGTAACGTTCAATTGTGGTTTCACTCGCTCGCGCCGAGAAATTTATATCTGGTAATACGCTAGATCTTGTTTGAGTTAAATTCTCATCAGCCAGTTTTGTATCGTAATTTGTTTGTAAATACTGTGTATTGTGTTGTAAAGATCTTTCATACAAGTCCAATAAATCTGTGGCATGTGCTGAGATTGAAAATATTCCCGAAAAAATTATAGCTATCCTAATCATTTATATTTTTTTAGATTGGGGTCTACATCATCTGACCACTTATCTATACCTCCATTTAAATTATAAACTTTATCTATTCCATTTTGCTCTAGATATAATGCAACCGTTCTACTCCTTATACCATGATGACATACTATAACGTACTCTTCAGATTTAGTGAATAACTCAATTGATTCTACAATCTTGCCCATCGGTATATGTACACTATTTTCGATATGACATGTGTCATATTCCCATTGTTCCCTCACGTCTATCAAACGGATAGAAGGTTTAGATTCAATCATTTCTTTTACTTCTATCGCTGTTTTTTCTTCCATAATTATCTATAATTTCCTGTTTGAGATATTACTACATTTAGAGCATTATGCACCTAAAACCTTTTCAATTTGGGGGTTTGTGTATCAAATTATATTAATTTATTGATTATTCAATTCATTTTATGACTATATAGATCATTATGTTATTATTATTTTAGTAATATATATATCTATGAAAAACAGCAAAAAAATCAATTTAAACGAATATAAAAAAAATTTTCCTAATTCTAAGAAGATTTATAAAAAAATTAACGAGTTGCAAATCCCATACCGTGCAATAAAGCTAAGCGATACAAAAAAAGATAGTTATTTTTACGTTTATGATACATCTGGTGCTTACACCGACCCAGATTATGAGATAAACCTTAAATCTGGTCTTCCCAAACTAAGACAAGATTGGATCTCGGACCGTACTGAACTTCACAAATCGAATATCTCACTTAGAAATAACAACACACAACTTGCTTATGCCAAGCAAGGTATAATTACAAAAGAAATGGAGTATGTAGCTGCAAGGGAAAATTCATACTTATCGGAGAAGGAGAATTTAATAACTCCGGAATTTGTTAGAAGAGAAATTGAGCTCGGGAGAGCTATAATTCCCTCAAATGTTAAACATCCAGAGCTTGAGCCAACAATTATAGGGAAAAAATTCTTAACTAAAGTTAATTCTAATATAGGAAATTCACCGGTTAAATCAGATATTGAGGAAGAACTAGATAAGTTATTGTGGTCTGTTAGGTGGGGTGCAGATACTGTAATGGATTTATCAACTGGAAAAAATATTTTTGAAACCAGAGAAGCTATTATTAGAAACTCTCCTGTTCCAATTGGAACTGTACCTATCTATGAAGCTTTGGAAAAAGTGAATGGTAAAGCGGAGAATTTAAATTATGAAATATTTAGAGACGTAATAATTTCACAAGCTGAACAGGGTGTAGATTATTTTACAATCCATGCAGGATTGAAGCTTAGCTATATTCCTACAACTACAAATAGAGTTACAGGGATTGTATCAAGAGGAGGGTCTATCATTGCTAAATGGTGTTTAGCTCATCATAAAGAAAACTTCTTATATGAAAACTTTGATGATCTTTGCAAGATTATGAAGAAGTATGATGTATCATTTTCTTTAGGAGATGGTCTAAGACCTGGATCAATTGCTGATGCTAATGACGAAGCTCAGTTTCTTGAATTAGAAACTCTCGGTGAGTTGACAGAAGTTGCTAGAGCAAATGATGTGCAAGTAATGATCGAAGGACCTGGGCATGTCCCTCTAAATAAAATCAAAGAAAATGTAGTTTTAGAAGAAAAGTATTGTAGCGAGGCTCCGTTTTATACTTTAGGTCCACTGGTGACTGATATTGCCCCCGGTTATGATCATATAACTTCTGCAATTGGAGCAGCAAATATTGGAGCGTATGGAACGTCTTTGCTTTGTTACGTAACTCCAAAAGAGCACCTAGGATTACCAAACAAAAATGATGTCAAAGACGGATTAATCGCTTATAAGATTGCTGCGCATGCTGCAGACATTGCCAAGGGACATCCGCTTGCAGTAGAGAGAGATAATGAGTTATCAAAAGCTAGGTTTGAATTTAGATGGTTGGATCAGTTCAACCTATCATTAGATCCTTACAAATCAAAAGAATTTCATGATGAAACTTTACCTCAGGAGAGCGCAAAAACGGCACATTTTTGTTCAATGTGTGGTCCAAACTTTTGCTCTATGAAGATTACACAAGATATACGTGATTACGCTGCAACTAATAATATAAAAGAAATTAAAATTGCCATAGATAAAGGTCTTAAAGAGAAATCTAAGGAGTTTTCTCAACTAGGTAATGAGATTTACATAAAAAAATAATTATTTTTGCGATGCTTTAAGCGCTTTATCTAAATCATCTAGGATGTCATCAATATTTTCTAAGCCTATAGAGAGCCTAACAAGATCTTCGGGAACTCCAGCCATTTTAAGCTCTTTTTTAGAGAGCTGCCTGTGAGTAGTACTTGCTGGGTGGCAGGCAAGAGATTTAGCATCTCCTATATTGACCAATCGCGTAATTAATTGAAGATTATCTATAAATACTCCACCTTTTTTCATACCACCTTTAATTCCAAAACTTAGTACACTCGATGTTTTTCCATTCATGAGTTCTTTCCCCAATTTATATTCTTTATGAGATTCTAGACCAGGATAGTTAACCCAAGTAACACATTTATGTTTTTCGAGAAATTTTCCAACTTTCAATGCATTTTCACAGTGTCTATCCATTCGAACAGGAAGGGATTCAATTCCTTGAAGTATTAGAAAGCTATTAAAAGGTGATATTGCAGCTCCCATATTTCTGAGCGGAACAACACGTGCGGCACCAATAAATGCTGCTTCTCCCATTGCTTCGGTGAAAACGACACCATGATATGACATGTCAGGAGTATTAAGTCGTTTAAACTTTGTTTTATGTTTAGCCCATGGAAATTTCCCTGAATCAACAATTATGCCACCTATTGTGGTTCCATGCCCCCCCATATATTTCGTCAGAGAATGAACCACTATGTCAGCTCCATGCTCAATAGGTCTAAATAAATACGGTGAGGGTACAGTGTTATCAACAATGAGAGGTATATTATGTTTATGAGCAAGTTTCGCCATTTTAGGAATATCAACAACATTTGCTGCTGGGTTACCAATTGATTCACAGAATATAGCTTTTGTTTTCTTGTCTATTAATTTCTCAAGACCTGCAATATTATCATGTTCTCCAAATTTGACATCAACCCCAAACCTGGGTAGCTGATGAGCAAATAAAGTATATGTACCACCATATAAAGTACTAGTGCTAACAATATTATCTCCAGCCTCACAGATTGTCATAATTGCATAAGTCGTAGCTGCTGAGCCAGAAGCTAATGCTAATGCCCCGATCCCACCTTCCATAGCAGCAACCCTTTTTTCAAGCACATCAGTTGTAGGGTTCATAATTCTGGTATAAATATTGCCAGCTACTTTTAAATCAAATAAATCGGCTCCATGTTGTGTATCATCAAATGAATATGATGTAGTTTGATAAATAGGTACAGCTACTGATTTAGTTGTAGGTTCAGGTGAGTAGCCACCGTGTATTGCAATAGTTTCAAATTTCATTATGTCACCCCTTGTTATATATCCATTATTCTATAAGAATAGTTGTTTATTATCTATACAAAAAGGTCATATTGCGAGTCACTTTTTGCACTTTTTGAAATATTAAAGCCTATGCCCAATAATCGGATAGGTTTCATATCTGTATTATAGTTAGTATTAAAAAGTTTTATATAGTCGTTTATAGTAACTGATTTGCATTGTGATTGCCTAGTTATAGATTCGAAGTTACTAAATTTAATTTTAATAAATACCTCTTTAGCAGAAGTCGATTGAATTTTTAAAGCTTTACATCTTTTTTTCAGTTTCTCATAAAGTTCCTTCAGTTTATGAATGCACACTTTAATATCTCTAGTATCATTAAGGAAAGTATCTTCAACACTAATACTTTTTCTTATCCTTGTTGTTTGAACCAATCTATCATCATTACCCCTCACGAGATCATAAAGTTTCAAACCATATGAACCAAATTCATTGTATAGTACATCTTTAGAAATCTCTTGAGCGTCATTACAATTCTCTATACCCAGCTTTTTACACTTTATATAATTCACTTTACCAATACCGGGAATTTTTTTTATATCTACACCTGAAATAAAATCGCCAACTTGATAGTCTTTAATGGTGAATTGATTATTTGGTTTTTTCCAATCAGAACATATTTTAGCAATAAGCTTATTTACAGAAATGCCTGCCGATGCAGTTATTGAAAAATCATGTTCAATACATTCTCTAATCTGTCTAGACATTAACTCAGGATCTCCATTGCAATATTCTGATTCTGTTACATCTAAATATGCTTCATCTATAGAGATAGGCTCAACTATTTTTGTATAACAATTAAATATTTTAAAGATATTTGTCGATATTTTTTTATATTTGTCAATATCAGTAGGAATAATTACTAAATCTTTACAAATCTCTTTAGCTTTTTTTGATGGCATAGCAGAGTGTAGGCCGTATTTACGAGCAATGTAATTACATGTTGTTAATACTCCTCGTTCATTAGGTTTTCCCCCGACAGCTACTGGTTTATCTTTTAGCTCTGGTTTATCTCTAATTTCAATTGAAGCAAAAAAGCTATCCATATCGATATGGATAATTTTTCTTCCAGCCCAAAACTTACTTATCTGATTCACCTACAGTCTTTGCTTTGATTGTCAGCGCGTGAATTTCCCCGGTTTTAATATAATCATTAAGCAAACTATATATAATTTTATGTCTATTTATTATTGATTTACCCTCGAATACATCACTAATAATATTAATTTCATATTTAGCATCTGCCCCTTCAACAGATAATTCATGTATTTCTATTTCATCATTTAAAATCTTCTTAATTCTATCTTTCATTACTTCTCCCAAAGTTCAGGATTTGCCCAATTTTTATTATTTAACCAATCTGGAGTATCCTTATACTCACTTATATTGTAAACGAACATCGCAATTTTTTTATCTTTAATTACTCCATGATATTTATAACCTAAGCTAATAAGTTTTTTTGAAATCTCTAATTTGTTCTTATCATAATATGGATCAATGATAATATACAATACTATCGTACTTATGCTATTAACTAAGGATTTTATGTTTTCATCAAAAAGAGTTTGACTATCTATGATTAGAAGCAATATATTGTTATCCTGATTAAATAGATTTCTAATATTTGATAGATTATCAATCTCTTCATAATTTTCTTTATTAATAATTTTTTTAGTATCTGATTTGTGGACTAAATTACAAACTATAAGCTTTTTATGTTCTTTACTTTTATTAAAATTATTCATTCTGAATTTATGAGATTATACTTTACAGTATTTTCTTTATAACAGTTTGTCATATTTAAATCATTAAAATCATTAGAGCTTATATGCTCCTTAATTATAATTTTGGATTGAACTCTTTGTATTGTCTCAATGACGATGTTTTTATTTCTAATTGGATCGTTTTTAACTAGTTTTCGTAAAAATTGATCTCTTTTATTGGGAAGAGCAGAATTATTGGTATTAAACATAAAATCGAAATATATGTAATCATATTTATTTTTATTATGTCTTATGAAGTCTATACAATTACCAAATATTGGAGATATTCTTTTATACGATTCATTCACAATCTCATTATCAATCCTATCAGCTGCGTCATGCAACATAGACATTATAACGGGATTCTCTTCAATCAAAGTAATGTAATTGCCAAATGATGCCAGAAGTAAAGCATCTCTTCCAAATCCACCTGTGCAATCTAATATATTTAGCTTATTTCCTTTAAACATTTTTTTAAATATATGATTACTTTTTTTGTTTATTATTTTACAGTAATCGTCAAATTCTAATGTAAAAGTCATCTTATTTTTTATATCTCTGAGCGTTATTCCTTCTTTGGAATTTACGAGTTCAATTGTATTATCAAGCTTACTTAGATACTGGCAAACTATTTCATATTTAAGTTTAGATATTTTACTCTTCACGTACCTGAAACTTTCTTCTTATATATCTTAAAAAGTAAAATATTGGAGGCCAAAAAAATACTGTTGATAGTATACCAAGCATTTGACTTTGATAATCAATACTTATAGAAACTATATAGCTTATCCAAACAAAAAGAGCTAATTTGAGAATTAGTAATACAAAGAATATGATTGCTTGTTGAAACACTGTCATATATCTTAAAAAATTATAAAGTCTAAGTGTTAGGTAGATAAATAATACATAAAGCAAGGCAGATATACCTAGAACCTGACCCATAATAACATCGAAAAGCAGACCAGAGAGAAATGCTAATATCATTTTATTATTAGATGGTAATGCCATAGCCCAATACATGTTAACTAATAATAACCACTCTGGAGAATAGTAGCCTAATGGTAAGGTGGTTAATGAGAGCAATAATCCGATAAATATTGATAAGATAATAATTAGCAAAATGTGACTCCTAGTTATTAGATGTTAAAATAATTTCTGTTATTTCTGATAACTTTTCCGAAGGCTCAACTATCACGGTTGCAAAACGATCGTTTTCATTTTTGACGATATCAATTACACGTCCAACCTTTATTGCAGGAAGAAATCGACCTGCTTCCCCAGATGTAATAATTAAATCACCTAGTTGTATATCTGAGTCATTAGGTAAAAAAGATATCTCTAATTCATTATTATCAGACCCGCCTTTGACAATTACCGGTTTTCCAGTTCTTGCTAAAATAGCAGGTACATTGCTATTAATATCTGAGATTAACAGAACCTTACTTGTAAATTGATTAACCTCAACAACCTGACCAATTAATCCTCTTGTTGTTATTACAGTTTGTCCTATCTTAGTATTTTCAGCAGACCCTGCATTAATTTGAATTGATTCTTTGTTCGGAATGACATTTCTTGCAGATACTTTAGCTATCTTGATATTTTTAAGATTATCATCAACATTCTTTCTTATTGATCTTAATCTTGTCACTTCATTTTCGAGAGCATCAATTCTCTGAATATTTATTTTCAAAGAAATATTTTCCTTTTTCAATACCTCTATCTCAGTCTGTAATTGTTCTATCGTTAATTTTTCCTTTGTGAAGTTTTCGAAGAATGATGCCGGTGATTTGGCTAGTACTCTAACAGGATTTATTACAAAGTCATTAATTACTGATCTTATTAGCGTTGAATTAGAATGTTTTATATCTAAAGATATACTTATTATTGATAAGGTAAGAAGCAATAATAACAAGTAAAAGTTTGCGACATTTTTTCTAAAAATAGATTCAGACACAACTTAATCCATGGAGAGAAATTCGACTCCCTTTTCATCAATTATCTCGAGAACTTTGCCACCACCACGCGCTACACAACTCATTGGGTCTTCAGCAACGATAACGTTCATACCTGTTTCCTCCTTGATAAGTACGTCTAGATCTCTTAATAATGCTCCTCCACCAGTCAAAACCATTCCACGCTCATGAATATCTGCCCCTAATTCTGGAGGCGTGTTTTCTAGTGCTGTCTTGACTGCTGATACTATTCCCTGAAGTGGTTCTTGTAGAGCTTCTAGAGTTTCATTACTGTTTATAGTAAATGACTGAGGAACACCTGCTGCAAGGTTAGTCCCTTTAACTTCAATCTCTAGTAAGTCGCTACTCGGATAAGCAGAACCTATTTCATGTTTTATTTTTTCGGCTGTAGGCTCTCCAATTACGCAGCCATAATTTCTCCTAACATACGATATTATCGCTTCGGAGAAAGTATCACCTCCAATTCTTGTTGAAGAAGCATACACAATCCCATTAAGTGATATTGTAGCTACTTCAGCTGTACCCCCACCTATATCACAAACCATATATCCTCGTGGCTCATCAAGCGGCATACCTGCACCAACTGCCGCCGCCATCGGCTCATCGATTAAATGCACTACTCTAGCACCTGCACCTGATGCAGATTCTCGTATAGCTCTTCTTTCAACTTGGGTTGCACCGCAAGGTACACATATCAATACTCGGGGACTAGGTCGAAACCAAGCGCTTTTATGAACTTTTTTTATAAAATGCTGCAACATCTTTTCGCAAATTGTGAAATCAGAAATAACTCCATCTCTTAGCGGTCGAATTGCAGCAAGTCCGACAGGTGTTCTACCAAGCATATTTTTGGCTTCTAATCCCACAGCTTCCACTTTTTTGGTTGTTCCTCTATCGTCTCTAATAACAACTACTGATGGCTCATCAAGAACTACACCTTTTCCTTTCATATAAATAAGTGTGTTTGCTGTTCCAAGATCAATTGAAATATCCGTAGAAAACATTCCTTTGATTTGCTTTAAAAAATTAATCATTTATTCCTCTTTAAGTAGATTAGTTAAAACCTGATTTAATACCTTAGGATTCGCTTTTCCTTTAGTGACCTTCATTACTTGTCCTACAAAAAACCCCATCAGTTTAATTTTTCCATTCTTGTAATCTTGTACTTCTTTTGAATGATTTTCCAGTATTTTCTTTGTTTCTTTAGTTAATATTTCAATATCAGATATCTGTTCAATGCCTTTATTTTTTATTATAGAGTCAACTTCTGTTCCACTAGACCAGCACTCAAGAAGAACCTCCTTTGCTTGTTTGCTAGATATTTTATCTTCTACAATATATTCAACTATTTTAGTTACATTTTCTGGAGATATGGGAATTGAATCTGTACCCGTATTTGTTTTGTTACACAGACCCAGTATTTCACTTAAAATAAAATTTGATAAAATCTGAACATCAGAGTTAAATAATTCTGCACAATTATCAAAAAAACTAGAGAGATGTTTTGACGATGTAAAAATTTCAGCATCTTCCTCCTTTAGATTATATGTTTTTATAAACCTTTCTTTCTTTATATCAGGAAGCTCTGGCATCTCAGATTTTATCTTATTAATATGCTCAGATGATATTATGATAGGAAGCAGATCAGGATCAGGAAAATATCTATAATCATTTGCCTCTTCTTTGGATCTCATAGACCTTGTTTCATCATTTTTTGGGTCATATAATCTCGTTTCTTGAAGTACAGTTCCACCAGATTCAATAAGATCCTTTTGCCTCTCAACTTCAAAATTTATAGCATTTTCAACAAACCTAAACGAATTTATATTTTTAATTTCTGCTCTAGTACCATATTCGTCTCCAGCCTTTCTTATAGATACATTTGCATCACATCTAAAAGATCCTTCTTCCATATTTCCATCACTTATATCTAGATGTCTGACAATACTATGAATTTTTTTTAGATATACAACAGCATCTTCTGCTGATCTTAAATCTGGTTCTGATACAATCTCGATTAAGGGCGTGCCAGCCCTATTCAGATCAATAGCACTCTCATTATCAAATAGGTCATGTATTGATTTACCCGCATCTTCCTCTAAATGAGCTCTTGTGATGCCAATAGTTTTTTTATTTCCATTACTTTGAATTTCTAAGGTACCATCGTAAACGATCGGTAATTCATATTGAGAAATCTGATAACCTTTAGGTAAGTCTGGGTAAAAATAGTTCTTTCTTGCAAAAATAGACTTTTTTGCAATCTTAGCATTTACTGCAAGGCCAAACTTTATAGCCATATCAACAGCTTTTCTATTTAATACTGGTAAAACACCAGGCATACCTAAGTCAATTATAGATGCTTGAGTGTTCTGATCTGAACCAAACTGTGTAGACGCAGAAGAGAAAAGCTTGCTTTTTGTATCTAGTTGAACATGTATTTCTAATCCTATAATAGTCTCCCACATAATTACTCTCCAGGCTCCATATTGTGCCAGTTTGTCACACTTTGATACATATGAGAAATTTTCAAAATATGTTCCTCATCAAAATGGTTTCCGATAATTTGTAAACCTAAAGGTAATTTATTTTTAAAACCCATAGGAATCGACATTGCTGGCAGTCCTGCTAAATTCGTGCTGACTGTATAAACATCTGATAAATACATGGCTATTGGATCATTCATTTTTTCACCTATTTTGAAAGCCGTATCGGGTGTTGTTGGACCGAGAATTAAATCAACATCTTCAAAAGCTTTTTTAAACTCTCTAGCAATTAAGCTTCTAACTTTTTGAGCTTTTAGGTAATACGCATCATAATAACCTGCTGACAAAGCATATGTTCCTATTAGGATTCTTCTTTTAACCTCTTTACCAAATCCTTCAGACCTAGATTTACTGTACATAGTCTGGAGGTCTTTCATATCTTGAGATCTATGACCAAATCTTACACCATCAAATCTTGAGAGATTAGATGAACATTCTGCTGGAGCGACCACTTGATAAGCTGAAACACCTAATTTAGTATTCTCTAAGCTAATCTCTTTTATTTTACACCCTAACTTTTCTAGAATTTTTATAGATTCATAAAATACACTCTTAACATCCTCATTCAAATCTCTCGTAAATTCTTTTGGTATTCCAAGCGTATAACCTTTATGTTTCTCTAAGCATATTTTTGTATAGTCAGGAACTTCAACCTCTGAGCTAGTAGAATCTTTAGGATCATGACCTGAAATTTCTTTTAGTAATATCGCTGCATCTAAAGCATTATTTGTAAATAAACCAGCTTGGTCCAAGCTTGATGCGAATGCAATCATCCCAAACCTAGATACTCGACCATATGTTGGTTTAAGACCACAGATACCACATAAAGAGGCTGGCTGTCTTATAGATCCACCAGTATCTGTTCCAGTCGAGCACGGCGCTATTCGAGAAGCAACTACAGCTGCCGAACCACCAGATGACCCACCTGGTACATAGTTATGATTCCATGGATTTTTTACAGGACCATAAAAACTTGTCTCATTAGATGAGCCCATAGCAAATTCATCCATATTTGTTTTACCTAACATTATTGTTCCAGCTTTATTAAGCTTATCAATTACAGTTGCATCATAAGGACTAATAAAGCTATCAAGCATTTTTGATCCACATGTTGTCCTTATATCTTTTGTGCAGAATATGTCTTTTTGAGCAATAGGCAGGCCAGACAAAGGTTTAATTTTATTCTTTGCTATATCTTTATCAATTTTTTTTGCCTGATTAAGTGCGAAGTCTTCAGTGACCGTAATAAAGCTATTCAATATTTCATCGTTTATCTTTATTTTATCAAGGTAGTAGTTAGTAAGTTCAACAGCACTAACTTTTTTATCTTTGATAGCATTTAAAATTTCGTTTACTGATTTATAAGGCATACTAATCAATGATTTTGGGGACTATATAGTACCCATTTTTAATTTTTGTTTTATCTTTTTGTATTTCATCTCTATCTATATTTGTATCAGGTTTATCCTCTCTAAGAGGCTGATGAAAATCAAGAGGATGGGCCATTGGCTCCATATCATCTGTAGAAGCTGCATCTATCTCACTTATTAAAGCAAGTATGTTTTCAAGATTTCGAGACAGCTCCTCAATGTCACTGTCAGGTATATCTATTTTAGCTAAATTAGATATATTCTTTAAAGTTTCTTTATTCATAGAGTATTTGCCCACGAAGATGTAAATCTTTCTGTGCCATTATAATCCAAGTGTACCGCGATGTCTGTAAAATCATTTGACCGGAGTTCTTTGCAAATGCACTCAGATTGACCCTTCCCATTTTCAATAAACAATAACCCTGAATTTGATAACTTTTCTTTTGATTGTAATATAATTTTATATATATCATCTAAGCCATGGTCGTATGAATAAAGCGCATGATGTGGTTCAAAATTTGAAACCGAATCATCTAAATTGTCCGTAAAAGATACATATGGCGGATTACTGAAAATAAAATCAATACTATTAGGTTTAATAGACTTTAACCAATCACCGCAAATTACATTTATATTAGATATGTTCATATTGCGTAAATTTTCTTTTAGGACACTAATTACAGTTTCATATTTATCTAATAGTATAATATTCCAATGCGGTCTCTTTTTAGCTATAGAGATACCTACGCAACCTGAACCACTGCCAGCATCAACAAATACACATTGCTTTTTACTTAGATAAATTTTATCCCCGTATTCTAAAAGTTTATCAATTATACCTTCTGTCTCTACGCGAGGTATTAGTACATTTTCATCTAAGTAGAATTCGTCATCATAGAAAAAATGTCTATTTATAAGGTATGACAACGGATAGCCATCTGACATTTTTATCAATATTTTTTCAATTGCATCTTGTTCTAATTTTGATAATTCTTTATCGTAGTCCATGTACAAAGCAAACTTATCTTTATTCAAAACACTCATGAGGATATGTTCAGCATCAATTTTAGATTGTATTTTTGACTGTCCGATTTTTATAAGAGAATTCTCTGCTTTTTTTAGTGAATCAATGACCATTATTTTTGTGACTCCTCTAATAAAGCTTCAATTAGCGGTTCTATATTTCCTTCAATAAGTTGTTCAAGTTTGTACAACGTTAGATTAATTCTGTGATCTGTTACTCTTCCTTGTGGGAAGTTATATGTTCGGATTCTTTCAGACCTATCTCCTGATCCAATCTGTTTTTTTCGATTTTCATCTGTGTCTTTTTTTTGTTTTTCTTGTTGTGCAGACAGTAATCTTGAATGGAGATATTCCATAGCTTTAGCTTTATTCTTATGTTGAGAGCGATCATCTTGACACTCAGAAACTATTCCTGTTGGTATGTGTGTAATTCTGACAGCAGAATCAGTCTTATTTACATGTTGGCCACCTGCTCCAGATGCCCTGTAAGTATCTATTCTTAAGTCGGCCGGATTTATTTCAATATCATCTATTACATCTATGATAGGAAGAACGGCAACAGTAGATGCTGAAGTATGTATTCTACCTTGAGTTTCGGTATCAGGAACTCTTTGTACTCTATGCGTCCCTGATTCAAATTTCAAAAAACTATAAACATTTTTACCCGACACTTTAAAAATAATTTCTTTGAAGCCACCATGATCACTTACATTGCTATTTATAATTTCAACCTTCCATTTATTTTTTTCTGAATATTTTGTATACATTTTATACAAATCACCTGCAAATATTGCCGCTTCCTCTCCACCTGTACCAGCTCTAATCTCCATATATACATCTCTTGAATCATTAGGATCTTTTTCTACAGTCGCTAAAATGATTTTGTTTTCAATTTCTAAAATATCTTTTGTATGTTGGTCTACCTCTTCTTGTGCTATTTGCTGCATCTCTTTATCGTTATCATCTAATAATGCTTTTGCATCTTTGATCATCTGCTCTAACTGTAAGTATTTCTGAAACAGTTTAACAATAGGCTCAAGCCTAGTAAGTTCTTGATTGAGATTCTTCATTAAATCTTTATCAGCATATACATCTGGGGAGCTTAATTTGTCTGTAATATCTTGATAACTTGAGAGATCATTCTCAAGCCTCAATCTTAGATCTTGGTTCATTAGTTTTCTTTGAAGAGATTATTTAGTTCTTGAATTTCTTCTTCGTTAAGATTTGGATAAAGCTCTTTTAACTTTAGGGTAGTATCATGCGCTAATTTATTTTTTAGTGATTCCGAAATGTAGTCTATAACAGATTCTACATCTTCACCGCTTTTTGCCATATTTTTAGCTTTTATAACAACCCCTTTAGTAATATCATCTACATATTCTCTATAATTTTTAATAATCTCAGCACTATTATTCTCTGAGAGCCAGTTTTTATATTCTATTATTTTGAATTTAATTATTTCTTCAGCTTGTTTTATTGATTTTTCTCGTATTTTATAATTTTTCTCTATTACTTCACCAAGATCATCAATTGTATATAGGTATACATTATCAAGTGACTTAATTTGTGATTCAACATCTCTTGGTACACCTAAGTCGATGATAACGATTGATTTATTGTTTCTTTTTTCTAATGCGCTTTCAATATTTCCTTTTCCAATTAGAGGTAACGAGCTTGATGTGGATGTGATAATAATGTCATAGTTTTGAATAATATTTGATAAATTATTAAGATGGTAATATTTACATTGATTTGTTGTAGCTAACTTTTTACCTTTCTCTTCCTTACGATTACAAATTGTAATATCATTTACATTATTTGATTGTAGATACTTCAGCGCTAGTTCTGTCATTTGCCCAGCACCTATTAAAAGGCAGCTCTTGTCATCAATAGATGAAAATATCTTTTTAATAAGAAGGATAGAAGTATACATAAAAGATATTGCATTCCCACCAATATCTGTATTAGTTCGAACATTTTTTGCTACAGCAAATGAATATTCAAATAATCTTTTTAGTTTCCCATCAATTGTTTTATTCTCAAGCGCAACCTTGTATGCCTTCTTGACTTGTCCGAGAACTTCACTTTCACCTATTACCATCGAGTCAAGACCAGACACTACTTTAAATAGATGTTCTATTGCATCCTCCTCTTGGTAGTCGTACATATAATCAGTGAATGAATTAAATTCGCTCTCTTTTTCTAACCAATTCTTTATGTCTTGTGCGCCATTTTTGCTCTCGATGTATATTTCTGTTCTATTACATGTGCAAACGAGTAATACCTCATTGATATAGGCAATTTTTTTTATTCTTCTGAGTAATAGAGATGAAGAGTCATCGTTAAAAGAGAACTTCTCCCTTACATCAAGATTAGCAGATTTATGATTTATCCCAATTAGTGAAATTGTCATATATGTATCCCTGATAACATTTTAGCATGTGTTATTATACATTTATGTCTAAAAACTTGAAGTTTATTCTGCTATCAATATTGTTAATAATTGCCGCATGCAGTAATCAAGACGGCCAAGAAACAGTAAAAAATAAGCCCGAAAATGGCTCTATTGACAAGTATAGTGCTATTTACAATAAAATGATTTTTGAGATGTTATTACATAAAGGCCAAATTAAGAAGGCATTGGAGATATTTACATCAAATATTTACCTTTTTAAAGATGAGGGAGAATTTCTCAGAATGATTAATCACTCGAGAGATTTAAGAGACTTTGACTCAATTGAATTAATACTCGAAAGATGGTTTCAGCATGATCCAGAAAATATATACGCTCATAAAATTGCATTCGCAAATAATATTGAATTGTTGAGGTATAGACAAGCTGAAAAGCATATAGAATTTCTTTTTACTTTATATAAACGTAAAAATAATAAATCTTATATTGATGTAGATGAAATTCTTGTTAACAATTTATTTGTTGCTAATGTAATTGATTTTTTTGATAACTATTTAAAAAATAAAGATGACACAAATCTACTTTTATCTTATGTAGACTATTTGCAAAGAAATAGTCTAGATTCAATTGCAGTAAAATATTTAAGTCAAGTTAATATTGATAATCGAATAATTATAAGAAAATTTGCATACTCACTTTCTAAAATTAGTGAAAACGAGAGAGCAGCTACTTTAATTGAAAATTATATTAACAAGTCTTCTGTTACAGATAGACAAATATCTCTTGAACTTGTCTCTTTATACTTGTCATTAAATAATCTTGAGAAAGCAATTTCTCTAATTGATAAGGTTATAGAAATTGACGAAATGGATGATACGTTTATATATAGGGTTGCACTTACATGCTTTGATAAAGAACACTATGATTTATCAGAAAAATATTTTAATATTCTTCTTTCAAAATCATATGTACCCGACGATATTAATTTTTTTCTTGGTCAAATTGATTATGAGAAAAAGAGATTTACTGAAGCCATAGCTCATTTTAATAGAATTGAACAAGGAACGTTTCTAAGCTCTAAACATTCAAGTATTGCGCGCGCAATACTTCAGAAATCCGGTATAGATGATGCTATTAATTATTTAGAAACTAACAAAATATATAATGAAAGTGAAAATATAAGTAATCTGATTTCGTTGAAAATTTTACTCCATCAAGAATTATCAAACTTTTCTGATATTGTTAATTTAGCCAGCGTAGGGCTAAAGGAAGATCCAGCAAATAACAGATTACTTTATTCCAGAGCTATAGCCTATGAAAAGCTTGGAAAAATTGATCAGATGACTGCAGATTTCCAAAAAATGATAAATTCAAATCCATATGATTCTATCGCGTTAAATGCATTAGGGTATAGTTTGTCTCTACATACTAATGAATTAGATTATGCTGAAAAGTTAATAAGGAGAGCTATAAAAATAGATCCTGGTAATGCAGCAATAATAGATAGCTTGGCATGGGTTTTATATAAGAAAGGTTATTTTAAAGAAGCAATCAAGTTTTCATCACTAGCATACAAAAAAGATAAGGACCCCGAGATTGTTGAACATCATTATTTCATTCTTATAAAGAATAATAAGTTAATTGAAGCCCAGCAAGTTATCAGCGAGTCTATTAAAAGAGACCCAAACAATAAAAGTCTTTTAAATTTATATAAAGAATCACAGAGAAATGAAGCTACACTCTAAGTCATTTGCTAAATTAAATCTTTGTTTACATATATTAGGAAAAAGAGATGACAATTTCCATAACATAGAAAGTGTATTTCATATGATTGATTTTTATGATGAGATAGATTTTTGTTTAAGAAAGGATGACGTATTCAATCTGTCATGTAGCGTTCCTACTATCGCTAATGAAAGTAATTTGATAAATAAAGTATTTGGTATAATGAAGCAAGAATATTCTAAAATTAATACTGGAATTGATGTGTATTTAAAAAAAAATATACCTTTAGCTTCTGGCCTAGGAGGAGGAAGTTCTAATGCTGCTGTTGCTATACTTGCTATCAATAATTTATATAATCTAAATTTAACAAAAAACGATATGATGCATATTGCTGAAAATATCGGATCTGACGTACCTTTTTTCCTTACTGGAGGGACTGCATATATAACAGGTCGAGGAGAGCAAGTAGAGGCTATAGATTATTCAGACCGTTTTTTTATTTTAATTTTTCCAGGATTAGAAGTTTCAACACAAATGATTTACGATCAGGTAAAAGAATCAGATCATCAGAAAATACAAGGACCCGATATTATCTGTACGTCATTACACAATTCCTTAGAGGAAATAGTTATTCAGAAATTTCCTCTATTAGGCCAAACAAAATATTGGCTTTCCTCATTCGGTAGAGTTAGAATGAGCGGTACAGGAAGTACACTATTCATAGAGTATGAAAATTACGAGAGCGCAAGGATAGCTTATAAAGATATTAGAAAAAGATATAAATCGAAAATAGTGAGTAGTCTTGATTCATATGATATATTTTCTTGAAATTTTGGGGTGTAGCCAAGCGGTAAGGCAGCGGGTTTTGATCCCGTCATTCGGAGGTTCGAATCCTTCCACCCCAGTTATAAACAGAGGTATTAAACATGGTTGATTCAAAATCTTTAATGATATTTTCAGGAAATGCTAACAGAACCTTGGCAGAGGAAGTGGCGAAAAATCTTGGCATTTCAGTGGGTAAAGCAAGTGTTAAAACTTTTAGTGATGGTGAAATTTCCGTAGAAATTGAAGAGAATGTTCGCGGCCAAAACGTATTTATTCTACAACCTTTATGTGACCCCGTTAATAATAACTTGATGGAGCTATTGATCATGGCTGATGCACTGAAAAGATCTTCCGTCGAAAGGATATCTGTTGTTCTTCCATATTTCGGTTACTCACGACAAGACAGAAGAGTAAGATCAGCTAGGGTACCCATAACTGCAAAAGTGGTAGCAAATATGTTGACGAGTATGGGAGTTGATAGGTTATTAACAATTGATTTACATGCAGATCAGATACAAGGATTTTTTGATATTCCTGTTGATAATATATATGCCACCCCTCTTTTTTTAGCTGATATTCATAAGCAAAATTATGAAAACATGATCGTAGTATCTCCAGATGTCGGAGGAGTTGTAAGAGCTCGTGCGCTAGCTAAACAATTAAATTGTGATCTTGCGATTGTTGATAAAAGAAGACCAGAAGCTAATGTGTCCGAAGTGATGCAAATCATCGGTGAAATACAGGGAAAGTGTTGTATTATTGTTGACGATATATGTGATACAGCAGGTACTTTGTGTCATGCGGCAGATGCTCTTAAAGAAAAAGGCGCATCAAGTGTATATGCATATATTACTCACCCCATCTTTTCTGGTAAGGCAGATGAGAATATTTCAAATTCAAGTATAGACGGTATAATTGTGACGGACACGATCCCCCTCTCACAAAGAATTGAAGATACAGGTAAAATTAGACAGATATCTGTAGCAGAGATGCTTGCTGAAACACTTCGCAGAATTAATAATAAGGAATCTGTTAGTTCACTTTTTATAGAATAGTAGTATAATCCCTTGAATTGGACTAGATTATGAACACTGAATATATACTTGAAGCAAAGAAAAGAGACTCTATAGGGTCATCTACTGCTAAAAAAATTAGGCGAGAAAATGGAATCCCTGCTGTCATTTATGGAGACAGAGACAACAGTAATATAATACTTGATGCAAATGACGTTGCTAAGCAAGTGAAAGATTCAGGATTCTACAGTAACGTAATACAGCTTAAAGTTGGTAAAGAAACAATAGATGTGATTTTAAAAGATCTTCAAAGAGATCCTAGAAAGTCTTTTATTACTCATATGGATTTCTTTGCTGTGGATAAAAATAAAGCTGTAGTAGTTAATGTGCCCATTGCTTTTCTTAATGAAGAAACATGTACAGGGGTTAAACTAGGAGGCGGTAAACTCTCACATATACAAACAGAAATAGAAATATCCTGTTTACCAAAAGATATCCCTGAACATATAGAAATTGATGTTGCTGAACTTGAGCTTGGCCATAGTATTCATATGTCTGAAATCATATTGCCTAAGGATGTATCTTTAGTGCAGGCTGTTGATAAAGATCACGATGCACCTGTCATAAGTTGTTATGAACCAAAAGCTGAAAAAGTCGAAGAGGAAGTTGTAGAAGCAGCTCCTGAAGGTGAAGAAGCTGCAGAAACTGCTCAACAAAGTGATGATGCAACTGCAAATGAAAATAAAGAAGAAGACAAAAAAGAATAGTCGTTTAAAATGACTCTTAAAGAGAATCCTCCCGAACTTATAGTTGGCCTTGGTAACCCTGAAAACACACATCTAAAAACTCGTCACAATATAGGTTTTTGGTTTATAGATTCTCTAACGAAGCACCTTAATATTTTATTGCAAGAAAATTCAGCTAAAGGAATCTCTCATTGCGAATACACTCACAACGATAATTTAATCAAACTTATTAAACCTATGACATATATAAATGATAGCGGTACACCGCTTAAAGCATTTATCAAAAATACAAATATCACACCAAATAAAATTATTGTCGCTTATGATGATTTAGATTTACCTGCCGGAAAAATAAAGTTTAGATTTTCTGGAGGAAGCGGTGGTCATAATGGGATCAAGGACATTATTGAAAAACTTGGCACAAAAGACTTTTGGCGATTGAAGATTGGTATAGGCAAACCTGTCAGCAAGGAAGATGTCATATCTTATGTACTAGGAAGACCCTCACCGGAAGATAAAGAATTAATATATCAATCTATAAATATTATCTTGGATAATTCCTCAGATCTTTTGTCAGGTTCTTACTCTAAATTCATGAATAAATTTAATGGTGATAACAATGGGCTTTAAATGTGGGTTGGTAGGCATGCCTAATGTGGGTAAATCATCTATTTTTAATTTGCTAACTTCACAAAAAATCGATGCTAAGAATTTTCCTTTTTGTACAATAGATCCAAATATTGCAACTGTTGAAGTGCCAGATGATAGATTACTTAAGCTAACTAGTTTAAATAATTCCAAATCTACCATAAATGCGGTAATTGAGTTTGTTGATATTGCTGGATTAATAAAAGGAGCTTCAAAAGGTGAGGGATTAGGCAATGATTTTTTGACACACATCAGAAATACCGATGCAATAGCTCATGTTGTCCGTTTTTTTATAGATGAAGATGTGATTCATGTGAATGGCAAACCTAATCCTATAGAGGACTTTAATGATATCAACAACGAATTGATATTATCTGATATCTCTACTCTAGAAAAATTAGAAAAGAGAGTAAGTAAACTTAAAGTGTCTGATAAAAGTAAAGCAACTATTAAAAAAGAGATTGAACTAGCTCTTCATAAACTTAACAAAATAAATTTTTTAGATAAAAATGATCTAAATCTAACTTTAGAAGAATTTCAGGATATAAAATTATTAACACAAAAACCAATGTTTGTTATTGCCAATATAAATGAGAGTACATCTAGAACTGATATGAAGAAATTTTTAGAATCACTTCCTGAAAGTACGAATGTAGTAGAAGTAAATGTTAAAGTTGAGACTGACTTAAATGAATTAGATAAAAATGAAAAAGATGAATTTATGTCAGAGTTTGGCATTGATGAATCTGCCTTAACAAAAATTATACGAGCTGGATATAACCTTCTTGATTTGAAAACATTTTTTACCTCAGGTGAGAAAGAATCACGAGCATGGGCTGCAAAAAAGTATTTCAATGCTCATGAATGTTCAGGTATCATACATACTGATATTCAAAAAGGATTTATTAGGGCAGAGACTGTCTCATATGAGGACTACATAAAAAGTGGAGGCGAACAAGAAGCTAAAGCATGTGGTTTTTGGAGACAAGAAGGTAAAGATTACATTGTTAAAGAGGGCGATGTAATTTATTTTAGATTTAATATATAAGGTCATGTAGCTCAGTTGGTTAGAGCACAGCACTCATAACGCTGCGGTCGGTGGTTCAAGTCCACCCAT
>MDTA01026307.1_pt1 | contig 60595 bp, 71 predicted proteins | sample 811151 | NCBI WGS metagenome assembly MDTA01 (sample SAMN05326648, study PRJNA326480) | marine metagenome | isolation source: seawater | place: Indian Ocean: South | collected 2010 | reverse complement strand
CCCCTCTTTGTTGGATGAAAACCAACTGTCCTAACCGATAGACGATGGGACCACATTTTTGATGTTCTTATTAACAGAAATATCATCGATAATAAACTCTACATTTTTTTTACCCTTCCATTGATTCAAACTCAATTTTCCAGCAATGTTAAAGGTTCTATTATTCTTTGTTAATAAATAGGCTCCTAAATTGCTCTGAGAGGCATTAAAAGCTATGGTTTTGATGGTATTACCATCTTTGCCAATAAGAATAGATTTAACATGAGAACCACCTACAACTTCTGAATTCAGTGTTTTAAGGTTTTCTATTGAAAATCTTGGTTCAGAATTACTTGGACCAAATGGGGATAAATTATTTACTTTATTAAAGAATTCTAAGTTTACAGCTCCTGGAGCAATAATTGAATCTATAAATATTTTTTTTTCTTCATTTATATCTAAATTTAAATTATTAAATTTATTAAAGATAAATTTTTTAAAATCATCTATTTTGTCAATTTCTATCGAAAATCCTCCAGCCATTTTATGCCCACCACCTTTAACAACAATTCCTAATTGTTGAGCGCTTATAATAGCTGAACCAATATCAAATCCTGAAATAGATCTTGCTGATGCTTTACCTACTTTGCCATTTACAGATATAATCACTGTAGGTTTACTGAATTTTTCCTTTATACGTGAAGCTATAATTCCAATAATTCCCTCATGCCAATTATTACCAGAAATGATAAGAACGGGGTCAGATTTATTAGTTATATTAGATAGTATTTCTTCTAGTAAATCTTTTTCAAGAATTTTCCTTTGATCATTATATGAATTTAACTCTGAAGCTAATTTAAAAGCGTTTTTTGCATTATGATCTAGAAGTAGATTAGCTCCATGAGAACATTTGCCAACTCTACCACCTGCATTAATTCGTGGACCTAAAACAAATCCCAAATGGTAAGTAGTTGGAACTGAATCGACTTTACATATATCTAAGAGAGTTTTCAGTCCTAAATTCTTTCTTAATTGTAAAATTTTTAAACCTTGTTTAACTATAGCTCTATTTAAATCAATTAAAGGAACAACATCACAAATTGTCCCTAAAGAAACTAAATCGAGATAATCAATAAGATTAGGTTCTTCTAAACTGTTTTTTTCAAACCACCGTTTATTACGAAGTTCCATATTAAGTGCAATTAAAAACATAAAACACACTCCAGCAGCACAAAGATAATTTAAGTTTGATTTATCGTCGAGTCGATTTGGATTTACTACAGAAAAAGCGTTAGGTAACTTTACTTCAGACTGGTGATGATCAAGAACTAAAACATCTATATTTTTATTTTGTGCATATTTTATTGTTTCAAAAGATAAAGTTCCGCAATCTACAGTAAAAATAATACTTGAATTTTTACCTATTAGTTTATCAAATCCTTTTTTACTTGGTCCATAACCTTCTGATTTACGATCTGGAATATAAATGTTGTAAGGTTGTTTAATTTTTAAAAAATATTTTCCTAATAAAGCAGTAGAACTAGCTCCATCAACGTCATAATCGCCAAATATTCCAATAACTTCCTTATTTTTAATCGCTTCAACTGTCCTTTTAACAGTCTTTTCCATATCTTTTAAAATATTAGGATTGGGTAAAAGATTTTTAATTGTGGGATGTAAAAAATCTGAAATATTTTCTTTTTTAATTTTCTTAATTGCTACAAGTTTGGATGTGACTTCATCTAAAAAAAAATTATCTTTAATAAAATCAACATCTTGAGAGTTGAATTCTTTAAAAATCCATTTTCTTCCTGTTACAGAAGGTTCATTCATTTTTGATGTGTATTTGTTATCTTTTTATTAGTTTTTGAATTTTTGTGTAAAACAAACGTGTTTGCTTCAAAATGATCTTTTTTATCTTTGATGCCTTTTAACAAGTCTCCATTTGTTATACCTGTTGCACAAAAAATTGTATCTCCTTTAATAATTTCATCAATGTTATATTTTTTTTTATAGTCAGGAATTCCCATTTTTTTGACTTTTTCTTCTTGTGTTTTATCTAAAACTAATCTTGTTTGAATTTGACCACCTAAACAACTAAGTGCAGATGCTGCTAAAACTCCTTCGGGGCCTCCTCCTATTCCAAGATATATATCTACTGGTGAGTTTTTATCCACAACATAAATTGCACCTGATATATCTCCATCAGAAATAAATTTTATATTCACTTTCATTTTATTTAAACCTTCAACTATCTTTTTATGACGATCTCTTTTAAGTATACATGCAGTCAATTTTTCAGGTTTTGTGCTTTTTGCTTCAGCTAATAATGAAATATTTTTTTCTAAAGAATTATCTAAATCTAGTAAATTTCTTGGCAAATTTGATCCAATAGCTATTTTTTCCATATATGTATCTGGAGCAGTGAACAAATTTCCAACTTCTGCAGCAGCCATGACAGAAAATGAGTTAGGTAAATTTTTAGCTACAAAATTAGTTCCTTCTAAAGGGTCAACTGCAATATCTAACGCTTGCCCCTTTTTAGTTCCAATTTTTTCCCCTATATAAAGCATGGGCGCTTCATCCATTTCTCCTTCTCCAATAACTATAGTTCCATCCATGTCAATTTTATTAAACTCACTCCTCATAGCATCCACTGCGCTTTTATCCGCAGCTACTTTATCATCCTTTCCAACATGTAAATATGCGCCACAAGCAGCCTTTTCAGTCGCACTAATAAACTTTTCTATATAAATATTATTAATAGACATTAACTATTTTCAATTCTTATAAGTTTAGGTTTTTTAACTATATATTTTTTTTTGGATAACGATTTAATTGTTTTCATCAAACTATAATCTTTAGCTTTGTGTGTAATGATTATAATTGACGAGTACTTTTTAGACTTAAAAGGATTTTGAATTAGTCTTTTTATTGAGACTTTATTTTTAGCAAAAGTGCTAGTTATATTAGATAAAATTCCATGTCTATCCAAAACTTCAATTCTTACATAAGACGAAAATGAGTGATTTAAAATCGAGTCAAATTTAATCTTTTTCCTTTCTGTGCTGGAAATTGAAAAAGGATATTTAATATTGCCTCTTAAAATTGATGATATGTCAGATACCAATGCTGACGTAGTTGCCTCTGGTCCAGCTCCTTCACCCTGAATTATACTTTGACCTACAGGTTTACCATCGATAATTATTGCATTTAAAACTCCATCTATTCCAGCTATGTATGAATATTTATTAATCAAAGCTGGATGTACACGTTGTGTAATTTTATTATTTTTAAATTCAGAAACTCCTAACAACTTAATTTTATAACCTAATTTATTTGCATTAATTATATCACTTTGATCAACGTCTTTAATGCCCTCAACATATATATTGTGATTAATATAAGAGTTAAAACAAAGAGAAGATAGTATTTTTAATTTTGAAGAAACATCTTCTCCATTTAAATCAGACGTAGGGTTTCTTTCTGCGTAACCAAGTTTCTTTGCATTAATAAGAGCATCGTTGAATGAAATATTGTTTTTTTCCATGTTTGAAAGAATAAAATTAGAAGTTCCATTTAAAATTCCTTTGATTAGAGTAATATTGTTTGCAATTAAACCCTCTTTAATAGATCTTACTATAGGCACGCCACCACAAACAGCAGCTTCAAATTCTAAGTTGACTTTATTTTTTTCTGCAATTTTTGATAAGTCATCTCCGTATTTTGCTATTAAAGCTTTATTTGCAGTGACAACGTGTTTTTTATTTTTTAAAGCTTTGTAAACTAACTTTTTAGCAGGTCCTTCAGATCCGCCAATTAATTCTACAATAATATCAACATCTTTTTTATCTGCTGCATCAATATAGTTTTTTAACCAAAGTTTTTTGTTTATTTTTATCTTTCTTTTTTTATTCTTATTTTTAGCAGAAACATATGCAATTTTAAGTTCAACATTTGTCTTTTTTTTTAGTTGATTTTTAAATTTATTTAAATAGGAATAAAGAAAAACACCTATATTACCAAGACCAATAATTGCAATATTTAACTTCTTTTTTTTTATCATGATTAATTTTTACCAGAAATGTTTGGATATGGTTTCTTTGATCCTATTTGGTTAAAATATTCTGCAATTTCATCAATATTACAATTTTGTTTAGGCAAACAAAATTTGTTGTTTTTAATTAATTTTATTTTTTTTGTATCTGCTTTCTTTATTATTTTCTTTGAAGTCATTTTTTTATCTTTTTTTAATTTTGCTATTCTCTTTTTATTTTCTCTTTCTTTAATTTTATTTAATTTTAGTGCTTCTTTTTTAGCTCTTTTCTTTTCTTTCTCTTTTAGCTTAGCGAATTTTTTTGCCGCTTTCTTTTCAGACTTTGTTAAGTAGTCTTTATCATCATTTTTTTCTTTTGAAAGAATTTTTTTATAGTTTTCTTTTTTTCTTTTGTTTTGTTCAACTAAATCAACGAATGCTTTATTTTTTTTTTCAATGATTTTGACTTCAAAAGATAAATTTTCTTCGAAATAACGTTTAGCCTCTTTTTTATTAATACATTCCCTATCTCCACATATAAATACTTTTTTTTGGGGTGTGCAACTCGAACTTATTAATAAAAATAATATAAGACAAATTCTCAAATTAACCCTGCACTTTCATTAAATCCATATAAAAGATTCATATTTTGTATAGCTTGACCTGAGGCACCTTTTACTAAATTATCTATTGCGGAATAAATTACTAATTTGTTTTTAAATCTTGTTTCACAAACAGAAATTTCACAATTATTTGTATTAATTACATCTCCAGTTCCAATAGCCATATTTAATTTTTTTATTTTAATAAATCTATTTTTTTTATGAAATCTTTTAATAATGTTTAATATTTTTTTTGCATTATAATTCTTTTTCACTTCAATATGTATAGTTGATAACATACCTCTAAAAGTAGGTATTAAATGAGGTGAAAAAGTATATTTTATTTTTTTTTTTGTTATTTTGTTAAGTTCCTGATCAAGTTCAGACATATGTCTATGTTTTGTAATGCCATACGATTGAATAGCTACATCAAAATTATTATGTTTAAACTTACTTTTATAATTTTTTCCAGCTCCTGAAAAACCAGATTTTGAATCGATTGTTATATTGTTCAAATTTATTAAATTTTTTTTTATAAGTGGAAATAGAGGTAGTTGTATTGATGTAGGATAGCATCCTGGATTAGATATGATTTTATACGCTTTTATATCTTTTTTAACAAACTCAGAAATTGAGTATTTAGAAAACTTTATTAAATTTTTAGCTTTATGATTTAATTTATACCATTTTTTAAACATTGTTGGATTTATTCTAAAATCAGCAGACAAATCTATAAATTTAAGATTTTTTTGATTTATTTTACCTTTGATGATTTTTTGGGCTTCGCCATTAGGCAAAGAAAGAAAAACAAGGTCAATATTATTCCAAATTATATTTGAAATTCTACTAATGGGAGGAAGTTTTTTTTTAATTCTTTTATCAAAAAAATTGATACTTTTACCTATATTTTTTTGAGCGCATAAATATTTTATTTTGATATTAGGATGTTTAGATAAAAAATATATCAAATCAAGTCCGACATACCCAGTCGCACCTATTACTACAATATTTATTTTTTTTAGTGACATAGAAATCTTATATCACTGTAACAACAAATAATAAATTTAAATGATTTATCTCTTAGAAAATTGGAAGCTTCTTCTTGCTTTTCGATGGCCGTATTTTTTTCTTTCAACAACTCTTGAGTCTCTTGTAGTTAATTTTTCTTTTTTTAATCCTGTTTTTAAGGCTGCGTCTTGACTTATTAATGCTCGAGAAAGTCCATGTATAATAGCCCCAGCTTGTCCAGATAGTCCCCCTCCCTTCACAGAACATTTAACATCATAGGTAGTACTAACATTAGATACTTGTAGTGGCCGAGTAACAATTATTTGATGAACTGGTCTTTTAAAATATTCATTCATTTTTATTCCGTTTACATAAATATTACCTGAGCCTTTTTTTACCCAAACTTTTGCAATTGATCTTTTTCTTCTGCCAGTAGCATATTTACTATCTTTAAAATCTAACTTAATTTTTTTTTTAATAGTTTTTTTTGTAGCTTCTATATTTTCCATTATATTTTTACAGAATTTCTTTTATTTAAATCTTTAAAATTTATTATTATAGGTTTTTGCATTTCGTGCGGGTGTTTATCTCCTTTGTAAATTTTTAATTTTGTCAATTGTTTTTTCGCTAACGGACCACCTGGCAACATTCTTTTTACAGCTAATTTTAAAATATCTTGTGTCTTATCTTTTTCGATAATTCTTATGGGATTAATTTCTTTTATTCCACCAGGATGGCCAGTATGCTTATAATAAATTTTATTTTTTAGTTTGTTTCCAGTAAATTTAATTTTTTCAATATTTGTAACAACTACAAAATCTCCATTGTCTATATGAGGATTAAAAGTAGACTTATTTTTACCTCTTAAAACTTTTGAAATATACGCCGCTAGTCTACCAACTACAGCATTTTCTGCGTTGATAAGATACCAATTTTGTTTTACTTCTTTTTTTTTAATAAAAGGTGTCATTTTAAATATGGCGATAATTACTAATAAACTTTAATAAAGTCAAATAAAATTAGTTTTATTTATCGCTAATTTTAATCTGTTTTTATCTAATTATAGGTCAAAGACTGATGATAAAGATTTAATGAAAACATAACTAAGAAAATACTCGAAATTTGGTGTAATGAAGCTAGATAAATATTTAATCCACTTATAAGAGTTAATACGCCAAGAGTAATTTGTAAAAATACGATACATAACAATATTAAGTAAGGTTTATATAAAATTTTATTTTTATTATTATAAATTTTAAATCCTATATAGATGTAAATTAAAAATATTAAGTATGCGATATTTCTATGATAAAATTGTACAAGACTTTCATTGTTAAAATTTATTAAATTTTCAATTCTATTGAAATTAATATCATCAGGTACCAAGAATTCGTTCATAAGTGGCCAAGTTTGATAAATCTTTCCAGCATCCAAGCCAGAGACAAATGCCCCCATCATTATTTGAAAAAAAATTAAAAATATAAATAATTTTATAGAAATGTATTTGATTGAAAGATTAAAAAAAAACTTTTCTTTATTTTCAAAATTTAAATAAATCCAAATTAAGATTGATAATATTAAAAAAGCAGTAAGCAAGTGTATTGACAAACGATAATGACTTACAGTCACGTCGTTTATAAGACCACTTTTAACCATATACCATCCTATGAAACCTTGTAAACAAATTAAAAAGAATAAAAAAACAAAAATAAAAAAACTTTTTTTAGTAAAAGTTTTTTTATAAGTAAAAAAAATTAACGGGATAAGATAAAATAAACCTATTACCCTGCCTAATAGTCTATGAAAATATTCCCATAAAAAAATAATTTTAAATTCTGATAATGTAATATCATAATTTATTAATTTAAACTGAGGTATGTTTTTATATAAAGAAAAATACATATCCCATTCTTTGTCATTTAAAGGAGGGATAATTCCAGTAAATAATTGCCATTCTGTAATTGATAAACCAGAGCCAGTTAGCCTAGTTAATCCACCTATAACTATTATCAAAACGATTAATAAAATTAAGCTTTTAATCCATATTTTTACTAAATGCTCATATTTACTAGTTGTTAAAAAATTCATAAAGATAAATATATAATTAAAATTTAAAATGAATATAATCTAAATGTCGCTATGGCCAAAAAAAATCTTAAAACTATAAGAAAAAAATTAGATTTTCTCGATAATAAGCTTTTAAATCTTTTTAAAAAAAGAACTCTGCTTGTTAATGATATCCTTAAAACTAAAAAATATAAAAATCAAATTATTGATAAAAAACGAATAAAAGCTATTTTAAAAAGAATTAAAACTAAATCAATTAACAAAAATATTGATCCTGAAATAACAGTTAATATTTGGAAAACAATTATAAGATCTTATATAAGGTACGAATATAAAAACTTTAAAAAAAAATGAAGGTTACTTACTATGAGGTGGTAGTTTTTTCTCCACGAACACTTCGTGTTTACGTGTTGTAGGGTTATATTTTCTTACCTTAAGTTTGTTTTTAACTTTTTCCCCTTTGGTTGGTTTTTTTGCGTAATAAAAAAAAGGACTATCAGGTTTAGCTTCTGGAACTAGTCTTACTTTTTGATGTGTTTTTTTTGCCATTTATTTTTTCAACTTTTTAATCTTTTTTAATAAATTTTTTGATTTCTCACTTAAAACATTTTTATAATACTCTGCCTTTATACTCATAGCATGATATTGGTCAAGATTATTAATTTTTTTATTTAATATTTTTTTAACACCTAAAATAGTTAATTTTTGTTTATTAATCAAAAAATATACTAACTTTATTAAATTAACGTTATTTTTACTATAATATCTTCTGTTACCCGGCATTAAAGTTGGTTTAATTTGATAAAACTGTTTTTCCCAGTATCTTAAAATATGATTTTGTGGTTTTCCTTTATCATCAATAAGTCCGATTTCTTTTGCTAAAGATGAAATAGATGTCATTTTTTCATTTTTAAGTTTATTTTGATTTCCACTCATTATTAATTTTTTCTTCTAGTTTTTTCGATATTTTGAATGTAACTACATTTCTTTTATTGATTATATAAGTTTTTAGACTTTTAGGATCTCTTCCTAATCTTTCCCCTTTATTTCTTAATGTGAAAGTTCCAAAATTATGAATTTTAACATTTGTATTAGTTTTAAACTCAGAAATGATTTCATCAAAAAGATTATCCAAGAACGAAGCAGAGTATAGTTTGGAGATCCCTAGTTCTTGATTAATAATTTTACAAATTTCTTTTTTTGTTAAATTTTTTCGTTTATTTATCACTGTTTATATGACTTAAATTATTCTTGATTTGCGTCATTAAATCTCCTTTAACAATTTTATAACAAAGATCAATTGAATGAGAAAATCCAATAGCATCTGTTGCTCCATGGCTTTTAACTACAGGACCTTTTAATCCAAGAAATATAGCTCCATTATATTTTCTAGGATCTAGTTTTTTTTTAAACTTTTTTAAAGAAAAATAGGAAAAAATTAATGAGAATTTGGAAATCAAATTTTCTTTTAAAGAATCTTTCAAACTATCAGTGATAAATTTTGCAGTACCTTCTGCTGTTTTTAATGCAACGTTACCAGTAAATCCATCTGTAACTATTACATTGGAATCTCCGTCCATTATTTTGTTGCCTTCTATATATCCATTAAATTTAAAATCTCCGTAGCCACTTATTTCTTTAAGTTTGAAATGTGCTTTCTTTATAGCTTCAGTTCCTTTGATTTCTTCTAAACCAATGTTTAACAAAGCAACTTTTGGAATTGCATTCGGAAATATTGATTTATATAATGCAGCTCCAAGTTCAGAAAAATCTATTAAATTTCTTTCATCGCATTCAACATTGGCTCCAAGATCAAGAACAACACTCATTCCTTTTTTACTAGGCCACAAGCCAGCAAGTGCTGGTTTATTAATTTGCTCTATAGTTTTTAGTATCATTCTAGAAATTACTAATAAAACACCTGTATTTCCTGCTGATAAAGAAATATCTGCTCCGTCAGATGTTTGTGAATTTATTGTGTTCCACATACTGCTATTTTTAGAGTTCTTAACAGCAGTTAAAGGAGTTTCTTCATCAGAAACGACTGATAATGTGTTGTATATTTTAATTTTTGTTTTATCAATTTTATACTTTTCAATTTCTTGATTAATTAAATTTTCATTTCCATATATATTAAAAAAACAGTCATTGATTTGTTTATTATTATTTAAAAAAATACTTACCCCGTGAATATTTTTATTTGGAGCATTTTCCCCACCCATTGCATCAATTGCAATTGTAATTTTTTCTTTCATTAGATTTATTAATTAAATATCTAAAATCTTTTTACCGTTGTAATAACCAGATTTTAAATCTACGTGATGAGACAATTTATATTCACCACTTTTTTTATCCTCAATAATATTAACCGGACTAATTCTGTGATGTGAACGTCTTTGATTCCTTCTCGATTTCGATGTTTTTCTTTTAGGTACAGCCATAAAATTATAATTTAAAGTTTATTTTTCCTTTTATCATATTTTCTTTGTCTAGTTCAAAGCAAAAATTATTAAATTTAATTAAATAATCACTAATTTTACTCGTTATTTCACTGCCTGGGTTAGATTCAGTAAAAAGGTATTTTTTTACTAAAGTCATATTAGGCTTAAATTTGTCATTTTCTTTTGTTTTTAGTTTTAAAAGAATATCGTAAAATATTTTATTTAAAGTTTTCATTTTTTGATTGACTGACACATCTCCATAACCCAATTCTCTTAAATGATATTCAATATTTTGAAAAATATTATCAAATATTTTTTGCGGAAATTCTTTTTTAGAATTAAGTATAATTATAGATAAATGAAGAAAAATAAGCATTATTCTAGACTCAAAATTATCATTTAACTTCATCTCTTTATAAAAGAAAATATTTCGTGATAATTCTACTAATTTGTTATAAAGATTGTTATTATGTTTATTGTAAAAAGCAAACATCTTAGTATATATTTTTTTATTCTATACTATTTTTTTTTAACAAATTGTCAATTAAACGACCCTGCAAAGACACATGGTATTAATTTTTTAGAAAACAGAGAAAAAACTTTAACTATAAACAAAACTAATACAAATGACGTCTTACAATTAATTGGAAATCCTCATGCGATATCTTTAACCAATAAAAATAAATGGTTTTACTTTGAAAGAACTATGACAAAAGGAAAGTATCATAAGATAGGAAGAAATGTATTGACAGAAAATAACGCTCTGGAACTTACTTTTGACAAATATGGAGTTTTAAAAAACAAAAAAATATACGATAAATCCGATATGAATAGAGTTGTTTACTCAAAAGACAGTACAGAAAACACTGTTACGCAAGATAGTTTTGTAAGTAAATTTTTAATGAGTATGAAACAAAAGATGAAGAGGAAAAAAAATTAAACTAGTGAGCGATTACAGCCAATAAAAGAAGTGCAACTATATTTGTTATCTTGATCATTGGATTAACTGCAGGACCAGCTGTATCTTTATAAGGATCTCCCACTGTATCTCCAGTTACAGCCGCTTTGTGAGCTTCAGAACCCTTACCTCCAAAATTTCCATCCTCAATATATTTTTTTGCATTATCCCATGCGCCGCCACCAGCTGTCATAGATACAGCTACAAACAAGCCGGTTAAAATTACCCCAAGTAACATTGCACCTAAGCATGACAAAGCTGCTTCAATACCTCCTATTGGAAGAATAACAAAATATACAACTATTGGAGATAATACTGGTAACAAAGATGGAATTATCATTTCTTTAATTGCTGCCTTTGTTAATAAATCTACTAATCTCCCATAGTCAGGTTTTCTTTTGCCTTTCATTATTCCAGGTATTTTTTTAAATTGTCTTCTAACTTCTATTACAACTGCACCTCCTGCTCTACCAACAGCTTGCATACCCATAGAGCCAAAAAGATAAGGAAGCATTCCACCTATTAAAAGACCAACTACAACAAAAGGATTAGATAAGTCAAAAGTTACATTTATTCCCTCAAGTGCAGATCCTTTAACAGAAGAAAAGAATTTAATATCCTCTGTGTAAGCAGCAAATAAAACTAAAGCTCCTAATCCTGCAGAGCCTATTGCATAGCCCTTAGTTACAGCTTTAGTTGTGTTTCCAACTGCGTCTAAAGCGTCAGTAGTTTTTCTTACATTTTTAGGAAGTTTAGACATTTCTGCAATTCCACCTGCATTATCTGTAACAGGACCATATGCATCTAAAGCAACAACCATTCCAGTTAATGCTAGCATTGAAGTTACTGCAATTGCGATACCAAATAGACCTGCCAAACTGTTTGTAAATAATATTCCAATTACAATAATTAAAGCTGGTATAGCCGTTGCTTCCATTGAAACAGCTAATCCCTGGATAACATTAGTTCCATGTCCAGTTGTTGAGGATTGTGCTACACTTTTTACAGGTCTATAGTTTGTGCCAGTGTAATATTCAGTAATCCAAATTAATAAACCAGTTATAACTAAGCCTGCAACACCACAAATATATAAATCAAAACCTGTAAATGTTTTTTCACCACTTTGATAAACTTTTTCTAAACCAACCACAGAATCAGTTACTGGGTAAAAAATTAAAAGTGATAAGACAGCTGTAACAACAAAACCTTTATATAATGCTCCCATTATATTTTTGCTTTTACCTAATTTAACAAACCAAGTGCCTATGATCGAAGTAACTATACACGATCCTCCTATAGCTAATGGGTAAATCATCATGTTAATCGTATCAGGAAAGAATATTGAAGAAAGAACCATAGTTGCAACTATAGTAACAGCGTAAGTTTCAAATAAGTCGGCAGCCATACCTGCACAATCACCGACGTTATCTCCTACGTTATCTGCTATTACGGCTGGGTTTCTAGGATCGTCTTCGGGAATACCTGCTTCTACTTTACCTACTAAATCAGCTCCTACATCAGCACCTTTAGTAAATATACCTCCACCTAATCTTGCAAAAATTGAAATTAAGGATGCGCCAAAACCTAGGGCGACTAGTGCATTAATAATTTCTCTGCTTTCAATTTTTAAATTCAATAAAATTATGTAGTAAATAGTAATGGCTAATAGTGCCAATCCAGCAACCAGCAATCCAGTTATTGCTCCAGATTTAAAAGCTATAGTTAATCCGGATTGTAAATTTTTACGAGATGCTTCTGCTGTTCTTACATTTGCTTTGACAGAAATAAGCATACCAACATATCCGGCAACACCAGATAAAAAAGCTCCAATAAAATAACCCAAACCAACGAGTAAACTAAAAAAATAACTAACAATTATTAAAACTATAATTCCAACTATAGCGATTGTTTTGTATTGTCTGTTTAAATATGCTTTTGCACCAATTTGAATTGCCTCCGCAATTTCTTGCATTTTTTGGTTACCGGGATTTGAAGATAAAATTTGTCCAGACAAAAGATAACTGTATGCTACTGCTAACATTCCAGTAAAAACTATTAGATAAAGCAATTCTAAAGATGTATTCATAAAATAAAGTCCGATAGATGCCAAAAAAATTATAAAAACGCAAGCTAATCTTTAATTAAAATCTATGGATATACCCAGTTTTGATAACCTATAAAGCAAGCTTCATGTTATCAAAGTGCAATTTACCTTATTTTTTTTGATATTTTGTCTAGTATTGCATTTAAAAATTTAATCTGAGAATTTTCTAAAAAAAATTCTGAGGCCTTGACATATTCACTAATTATTACTTTTGTAGGATTATTATGTTTAAATAGTAGTTCGTATATAGCCGCAAAAACAATTATCTTTAAAATTTTATCTGTTCTTTTTAAGTTTAGGTCATCTGCAAGATTTTTTTCAATTATTTCCTTTATCATTTCATCTCTTTCAATAGTTCCTTCCACAACATCTTTTATAAATTTTTTATATCTACTATTTGAATATTTGATTTGTTCAGAGGGGTTGATTAAAAAACTATAAAGTTTTTGAATAACTCTTATTCTTACGTTTGATTTATTTTTATTTAGTTGGGACATTTTTTAATACTGCTTTAACTGCCTTGGCGGCTTCTAAACCTTTTTTTTTGCATCTTTTCTTTGCTTGAACAGTATTTAATGCCGTAATAATTCCATTTCCAATAGGTTTTTTTTTATTAATAGATAAATTCATAATACCTTTAAAGGTAGCCTGACATATTAAATCAAAATGAGGTGTTTCTCCCTTTATAACACAACCCAAAGCTATGAATCCATCGAATTTATTAATGTGTTTGGCAATCACAACTGGTATTTCAAATACACCAGTGACTTTAAAAATAGAGAATTTAATTCTATTTTTTTTTAAGTAGTTAATAGTAGAATTTAAAATTGAATTACTAAAACTTTTGTAATATTCGGCATTTACAATTAAAATTTTCATTATTTTATAATTTCCTGCTTAACAATTTTAATACCATATCCATCTAATCCAATAATTTTCTTTTTTGATCTTGAAACTAGTATCATATTTTTTATCTTTAAATCTTTAATAATTTGAGCTCCTATACCGTAATATCTTAAGATATTACTGCTTTTAGCAGAAGTGTTTTCTTTAGTGCTATCGTTTTTGATAATAACCAGTGCAAAATTATTAAACTTGTACAAATACTCAAGAGATCTTTTTAAAGCACCGGAATTAAGATTAATTTGATTATTATAAATGTTTACGGAGAGCACTCTTACTCTAGTTGTTTTAGAGGATTTAAATGTACCTTTTTTGATTACATAGTGTTCTTTATTGTCTAACTTATTTTTAAAAATTTTTAAATCAAATTGACCATATTTCTTAATATTAATTTGCTTGTTACTAGAATTAAAAATTAATTTCTCATTTTTTAATCTATAAGAAATTAAATCTTCAATACTTGCTATTTTAAGTTTATGACGTTTTGCAAATTTTATTAAATCATCAAATCTTGCCATTCTTCCATCTTCATTCATAACCTCACAAATTACTGCGCTTGGATTTAGCTTAGCTAGTTTTGAAATATCAATCGATGCCTCTGTATGCCCTGCTCTTTCTAAAACTCCACCATTCTTAGCTACTAGAGGAAAAATATGACCAGGTGAAACAATGTCTTTTTTTTTTGTTTTGGGATTTATAGCTACTCTAATAGTTTTAGCTCTATCAAAAGCAGAAATTCCTGTGGAAATACCTTTTTTAGCCTCAATAGAAACTGTAAAGGCAGTTTGCATCCTTGCTTTATTGACTGAAGACATTAAAGGAAGACCAAGTTTATCAACTTTATTTTTGGTTAGTGATAAACAAATTAATCCTCTACCATGCTTTGCCATAAAATTAATTTTTTTTGAATTACATTTCGATGCAGGAATGACTAAATCACCTTCGTTTTCTCTATTTTTATCATCAACCAAAATGAACATTTTTCCTTTTTTGGCCTCTGAAATTATGTCTCCAATAGATGATAGCTTTATGTTTTTCATTTATTTACTTAATTTTAAGAAATATTTGCTAAAAATATCTAGCTCAATGTTAACTACACTTTTTTTTGTTAAATTTTTTAAGTTTGTAAGTTTTAAAGTGTGAGGTATGACACTTATTTCAAAATAACTTTTTAAAACTTTTGAGATAGTTAATGAGACACCGTTTACAGTTATAGAAGCTTTTTCAATAAGATACTTATATAATTTTTTATCATTAAGTTTTAATTTTATTATCCAAGATTTATCTATTATTTTAATTTTTTCAACAACCGCTGTCGTATCGACATGGCCTTGAACATAATGACCAGAAATTTTATCACCATGTAGTAATGATTTCTCTATATTAATCTTATTATTAATTTTTGCATATTTAAAGTTAGACCTTTTTAAAGTTTCTTTAGATAAATAAAATAAAAATGAATTTTTTTTGATTCTTATTAAAGTTAAACATACGCCATCACAGGAAACGGACTCGCCTATGTCTTTTTTTTTAAATTTGATATTAGATTGAATTTCTATAACAGCACTACCTGTGACATACTTTTCACTTTTTTTGATAGCTTTAATTCTTCCCTGATTATATATAATTCCGTTAAACATTTTTTAATTTAGCTTTATAAAGACTGTCTCCTTTTAAATTAACTTTAATCTTATTTTTTAATCGAATATTTTTTAATAGTCTACAACTGACATTGTTTAGACCTAATTTCTTGAGTTTTTCATTAGATCTAAATATGTAAAGATTATTTATAAAACCATTTTTTATAAGAAAACTTAATAATGTAATACCGCATTCAAAAAATAATCTTGAATAATTAAGTTTCTTTAAGTGATGAAAAAAAATATTGAAATCTGTCTTTGTCTTTAGAGAAGTTAAAAATATTAACTTAATTCCTTTTTTCCTAAAAAAATCAATTTTTTCCTTATTTTGCGAAAGTGTAAAAATAATTATTTTTCTTTTATTTTGATTATAAATGGATAAATTTTTTTTTAATTTAAGATATCTGTCTATAATAATAAGATCTGGGCTGCTAGCCTCTAAACCATCGATTCTACAATTTAACTTTGAATTATCTTTGTTGATTGATTTACTAGTTGATATAATGCAATCGTATTTGGTTCTTAAAAATTGAGATAGTTTTCTGGAATAGATGTTAGTTATCCATCTTTTTCTTTTTCTTATACTTTTATAGTCAAATGATAAGGCTATTTTAGCATCAGTGTAAGGTAATTTCGTTGAATGACTTAAATAATAACTTTTATAAAAGTCATTTCCAAAACTATTCATAATGTTATTAATTGATTTAATTTTTTTTGTTTTAAATATATTTTTAGATTTTCCTTTAGATCTAATATCGCAGTCTTTTACTGAGTAAAATACTCTACTAATACCTTTTCTTTTAATAATATTAACACAAGGAGGGGTGAGTCCATAATGAGAACAGGGTTCTAATGTCACATACATAGTTGCACCTTTAAAATCTTCTTTCTTATTTAGAGCATTATGTTCAGCGTGAGGTCTTCCTTTTATAGATGTATATCCAGAAGATATAACCGTATCGTTTTTAACTATAACACAACCTACCGATGGATTTTCTCCTGTAGATCCCAAATTAATTTTAGCTTGTTCAAAAGCAAGTTTGATAAAATTTAGATGATTTTTTGAAAATTTACTTTTTTTTCTTGTCATCTAATTTGTCAATATACGCCTCGAACTCGCCAACTTCTTTAAAATTTGTATATACTGAAGCAAATCTTATGTAAGCAATTTTGTCTAATTCTTTTAAATGATCCATGACCATTTTTCCAATTAGACTTGATTGAATTTCCGACTGTCCCATTTCTTCCAACTCTCTTGATATTTTTGAAACAACTTTTTCTGTTGTTTCACTATCAATAGGTCTTTTTTTTAGTGCGATAAAAAGAGACTTGGCTAATTTTTCTCTGTCGAATGGACTTTTGCGACCATTTTTCTTTACAACAGTTAATTCTCTAAATTGAACTCTTTCAAATGTTGTAAATCTTTGTCCGCCTCCACATGTGCAAAGACGTCTTCGTCTAACGGCTGTACCATCTTCAGTAGCTCTTGAATCAATTACAGAAGTATCCTTCTCTCTACAAAATGGGCAAATCATAGTTATTTATTAGTTATTACTTACTATATATAGGAAAAGAGGCACAAAGATCAATGATCTCTTTTTTTACTTCTTCTTCAATTTTTTTATTGTCTGCAGGATTTTTAGCCAATCCTTTGATAACCTTAGATATTAAATCACCGATTAACATGAATTCCTTAATTCCAAAACCTCTAGTAGTACAGGCTGGAGTTCCTAAACGTATTCCAGATGTAATCATTGGACTTTGAGTATCAAAAGGTATGCCATTTTTGTTGCAAGTAATATTTGCTCTTCCTAAGCTAGCCTCCGCATCTTTACCTGTTACATTATGTTTTCTTAAATCAACTAACATTAAATGTGTATCAGTTCCTCCAGAAAAAATTTCAAAATCATTTTTTATTAAGGTGTTTGCAAGAGTTTTAGCATTTTGAATAACGGCTTTTGTGTATTCCTTAAAATCATTTGATAATGCTTCTCTAAAACAAACTGCCTTGGCTGCAATAACATGCATTAAAGGACCTCCTTGCAAACCAGGAAATACTGCGCTATTAAATTTTTTGATAAGGTCTTCATTATTAGTTAATATTATTCCACCCCTTGGTCCTCTTAACACTTTATGCGTTGTAGAAGTTACTACATCAGCATATTTAGTTGGATTAGGATATTCACCGCCAGCAACTAAACCTGAAAAATGAGCCATATCAACCAATAGATATGCATTTACTTTGTCACAAATTTCTCTAAATTTTTTAAAATCAATGATTCTAGAATACGCACTTCCTCCAGCGATTATAATTTTTGGCTTATTTTCTAAAGCCATTTTTTCAATTTCTTGATAATTAATAAGTCCTGACTCTTTATTTACCTCATAGTGAATCGCATTAAACCACTTTCCTGACTGTGCCGGTTTAGCTCCATGAGTTAAATGTCCTCCTGAATTCAAGCTCATTCCTAAAATGGTATCACCAGGTTTAACTAAAGCTAAATAAACTGCTCCATTCGCTTGTGCTCCTGAGTGAGGTTGAACGTTAGCGAATTTACAATCAAACAATTTTTTAGCTCTTTCTATGGCAAGATTTTCAGCCACATCAACATATTCGCAACCTCCATAATATCTTTTTCCTGAATAACCTTCGGCATATTTATTTGTCAGAACTGATCCCTGAGCTTCTAAAACAGCTTTGGAAACAATATTCTCAGATGCAATTAGTTCAACATGATTTTGTTGTCTATTAAATTCATCAGAAATAGATTTATTAAGTTCTTTATCAGTTTCTTCTAAATTAGATTTAAAAAAATTATTTAAAAATTTATTTACTTTAATTACTGTTGACATAGCTTATATTTTTTTTACTCTCCTTAAATGTCTACCACCCTCAAACTTTGTGTTTAAAAAAACTTTTAACATTTTCAAAATATCTTTTTTTTTAGTTAATCTTGCTCCTAAAGTTATTATATTAGCATTATTGTGCATTCTAGACAATCTTGTTGAAGACAAATTGTAGCACAAAGCGGCTCTTATACCTTTAATTTTATTAGCAGTAATCGCCATACCGGTTCCAGATCCACAAATTAAAATACCTACATCGCTTTTTTTGTTTTTCAATCTATTACCAACTTTTTTTGCAAAATCTGGGTAATCTACAGATTTTTTTTCATAAGGTCCTAAATCTATAATTGATACTCTGTTTTTGATAAAATAGTCTTTTACAAACTCTTTTATGGAAAAACCGGCATGGTCAGACGCTATACAAATCTTTTTAAATAAAAATTTCAAATTAATTAAATTTATAGTCTAAAACGCAAGCAACTAAATGAATTCTGTTTTCTTCACCACCATTGAATGCATTATGATATTTTGTATTGTTTGTAACCCACACTCCTCCATCTGCTGGCATGTGTTTTGCAACATTATCAATTACCATCAAGCAGCCAGGGTTTGTAATTATTGGAATATGAAGTCTAGGTTCTGGGTCTCTATGCCAACTAAGTGTTGATCTTGGTTCTTTCAATAACAACCTAACTCTTCCTAATTTGTATTTTTTTGAAAGTGTGTCTATTACTTCTTTAAAATAAGTATTTTTAAAATCTTCTACTAGTTTAGTGTATTTGCTTTCATCAATCATTTCATCTCTAACAACTTCTTTTCCTGATGAGTCGGGTTTTGTCCAAAAAACACCTCTGGCTTTATTGCCTTTAATAGAACTATCGTCGTTTGGTATCTGTGTTAAAGAAATTGCAGCAAAGTGAGGTATCCCTAAGGATGTATCAAATCCTTTAAGTTTTAAAACATGATTTGTTGCGTCTTTAAGCTTAGCAATATCAAATTTTAAATCTTGTTTCTGAAAATCGTTAAATGTTAAGTGTGCCATATGTACTATTTTATTTAATTAAATTACATTTATAATACTATAATTAACAGTTATAATATAATATTTGTCGCATTAAACAAAATCTAATAAATTATAATACATGAAAATAATTGGTAAATTTCCACAAAATAGGCTGAGAAGGACTCGCAACTCGGACTGGGTCAGAAGGCTCGTGTCAGAAAACTGTCTTTCTAGAAATGATTTAATACTTCCTATTTTTATAAAAGAAGGAAAAAAAAATATTGAACCAATTAAATCAATGCCAGGTGTTTTTAGATATACTTTAGATAAAATAAATAAAAAAATTGATGAAGCTGAAAAACTAAATATACCGATGGTTGCTATATTTCCTTATACGCCAAAAAATAAAAAAAATAGAAATGGTTCTGAGGCTTTAAACAAGAATAATTTAGTATGTAAAGCTTTGAAATTAATTAAAAATAAAAAAAGAAATATTGGAGTTATGTGTGATGTTGCTTTAGATCCTTACACAAGTCATGGACATGATGGGGTGATTAAAAATAATGAAATAGATAATGATGAGACTCTAAAAATATTGACTAAACAAGCATTATTATACTCACAAATGGGCTGTGATGTTATTGCTCCCTCTGACATGATGGATGGAAGAATAGGAAAAATTCGTAAATGTTTAGAACAAAATAATTTTAAAAATATAAAAATTTTATCATATGCAATTAAATATGCCTCAAGTTTTTATGGTCCCTTTCGTAATGCTGTAGGTTCAAAAAATGTTTTGAAAGGTAATAAAAAATCTTATCAAATGGATATCAAAAATTCTAATGAGGCTTTAAGAGAAGTTGCTTTAGATATAAAAGAAGGTGCCGATATGGTCATGGTAAAACCTGGTTTACCTTATCTAGACATTATTAAAAGTGTTAAAGATAATTTTAAAATCCCAGTATTTTCATATCAGGTATCTGGAGAATACAGCATGATAAAAAATGGTATAAAAAATAAAATCTTAAACGAAGAATCTATTTACGAAAGCTTGGTCTCACTCAAAAGAGCCGGTTCAACTGCAATTGTGACTTATTTTGCTTTAGAAATAGCTAAAAAAATCAAATAAAAGAATTTTCAAGTAATATTCTTGATCTTGGAAAATTTAAATTATTAGGTGAAAAAAATTTATTAACCAAAACATTTCTAGTAAAATTTAATCCACTCCGAATAAGTTTCTCATCTATTTCATCTGGTAAAGACTTATCAACTATAAAGTAGGGAACCTTGTATTTAATTGAGTCAATTTTAATATCAATAATATTTTTTTTATGAAGATCAGAATTATATTTTTCTAAATTTTGATCAAAACCTAATTCTTTAATTAATAATAATTCCCAAAATAAATATAAGTAAGGCCATTTTTTAGAGTCTAAATTATTTATAAATTCTTCGACTGATTTATATAGTTGTTTGTATGGTTGTGACTCAGGTAATAAGATATTCAATATTGAAGTTAAAGACAATAAAGCGGATGTTCTTTTTTTATCATTAAAATATTTAGGAGATATAGGTTGAATTAACTCTGTTTTAAAGTATCCAATTTTGTTTTCACTTTTCGAATTGTAAAATGTAAAAATTTTATTAGATATTTGTAAATAATTTCTAATTTTTCTAGAATTTGCCCCATAAACAATGCCGCCCATTTTACCGTATTTGTCAGTAAAGACATTAATTATGTTTGCATTTTCCCTAAATTTTTTTTTAGATAATAGAAAACCTTCAGACTCCCAATTCATAATTAAATTTTAAGATCTAATAGTAGTTTTTTAGCAGCATTTTGTTGCGCATCTTTTTTGGACCCTCCACTTGCAGAAATTTTTTTAGAATTCGGAATTTGTACTTCTACTTTGAATATTGGATTATGTTGTGGTCCAGATTGTTTAAAGAGGCGATATTTAGGAAGTTCTTTAAACAATTTAAGACTATATTCCTGTAACTTAGTTTTTGAATCTATTGGTGTTAGATTTGATTTGATTAGTATTTCTTTCCAATAAGATAATATAAATTTTTCTACAACCTCAATCCCTCTATCTAAATATATTGCTCCAATAAGAGCTTCTAATCCATCACTTATTATTTTCTCTTCTGCTCTCTCAATAGATTTAAAAGCCTTGTCTATAATCATATATTTCTTGATATCAATTTTTTTAGCTATCTTTGCGCAGGTTTTTTTATTTACTATACTAGCAAATTTTTTATCTATTATCCCCTCTTTTTCATCAGGATAAATTTCAAGCAAAGCTTTGGATAGTACTAAACCTAAAACTCTGTCACCTAAAAATTCTAGTTTTTCATTATTATATTTATTATCAAAACTTTTATGAGTTAAACTTCTTTCGAGCAATTTTTCGTTTTTAAATTTTACTTTTATTATTTTTTGAATTTCTAAATTTTTATTTTTAATCATAATTTTTTAAAGAATCTTTCTAAGCGTATAGAGTTATTTAAATTCCAAATTTTAAAAACACTTCCCTTTAAGGTATCATTTGAAAAAAATATTATTTTTGCTTCACCAACAAGGTTTAATTGATTAACATAACCAACGCTACTGAGGAATCTGCTGTCTTTTGAACAATCTCTGTTGTCCCCCATAAGAAAATAGTGATTATTTGGAACTTTATACACATCTGTATTTTGTAGTGTTCCATTTTTTCTATATGCTGCAATATAACTCAATCCATTCGGCAAAGTTTCTTCAAAAATATTTGTTTCAAAACTTCCTGTTCCACATCTAATTTTGTATTTTGAATTAATAGATTTTCTAATTATTTTTTGATCATTAATTAATATTTCACCATTAACGAACTGAATTTTATCTCCAGGTAAACCTATTAATCTTTTAATGTAGTCAGTGCGATTGTCAGCTGGTGTTTTGAAGACTACTAAATCACCTCTTTTAGGTTTTTTTTTAAAGACTCTCTTGTTATAAATCGGTGGACTAAATGGAAAAGAATGTTTGCTATAACCATATGAAAATTTAGAAACAAAAATTCTATCACCTATGAGTAATGTTGGTTCCATAGAAGATGAAGGAATATAAAATGGCTGAAATAGAAGAGATCTTATTATAACTGCAATTAAGAGTGCGTAAAATATAGTTTTTATATTATCGAAAATTTTTTCTATAAATTTTTTATTCATTATATCGAAATAATTACTGCAGCTAAAGCAAATGGATTCTCATCAGAGATTGTAACAAAACATTTAAATGCGCTTTTTTTAATAATTTTTTTTGCCACTAAATAAGTATTTTTTTTTAATTTTATTGTTGGTTTTCCTTCTTTGTTATTTAATATTTCAATTTCATTAAAACTCAACCCTTTTGATATACCTGTACCTAGAGCTTTCGAAAAAGCTTCTTTTGCGGCATATTTTTTAGCATAACATGAAAAAATATTCTTTTTTTTTTTGCAATTTAAGATTTCTTGTTTAGAGAATACTCTTTTTTTAAAGTTCTTGTTTCTTTTAATAGTTTTTTTAATTCTATCTATATTTACTAGATCAACGCCAAAACCATAAATTTTCATGAGTTTAATATTTCTTTAAATTTTTTTATAGTTTTAGACATCCCTAAAAAAATTGATTCACCTACCAAGAAATGTCCTATGTTGTATTCTTTAATTCCTTTTACTTTAGTTAATATTTTTGATGATTTATAAGTAAGTCCGTGACCAGCATGAACTTCTAAACCTAAATTATTTGCAAAATTAACTGCTTTTTTTATAGCGTTTAATTCTTTCTTATAACTTTTCTTCATATTTACATAATTGCAAAATCTACCTGTATGAATTTCTATACAATCAGTACCTAATTTTTTTGCTAAATTAATGTCTTGAATTTTTGGCTCTATAAACAAGCTTATTCTAGATCCATTTTTTTTTAGTTTTTTTATTATTGTTTGCAAATATTTTCTTTTATAATTTAGATTTAATCCTCCCTCTGTTGTTATTTCTTTTCTCTTTTCTGGTACAATACAAATAAAAGGTGGTTTTTGTTTTAAGGCAATATTCACCATTTCCTTTGTGGAAGCAATTTCAAGATTTAATGGTATTTTTAAATTTTTTTTTATTATTTTTAAATCTAACTCATTAATATGACGTCTATCTTCTCTTAAATGAATGGTTACAGAATCGGCACCATTTTTTTGTGCTAATAAAGCTGCTCTTAGTGGGCTTGGATAAATTTCACCTCTTGCATTTCTAACAGTTGCAACATGATCTATATTTACACCTAATCTGATTTTTCTCATTAAAGATTTCTACTGCCTGGCTTAACTGCTTTTATAGAGTTGAGATGCTCGGGTAAGTTCTTAGGATCGTAGACGGGTATGTCTATTTTTACTTGTGATATGATTTCTTTGTCAATGAGTGATTTATTATTGCTCCTGTCGATGATACAAGCGTATCCAATTAGATTAGCTCCTGCTGATTTCACTAATTGAGAACATTCGATACTTGATTTTCCCGTGGTAATGACGTCCTCTATAATTAATACATTCTTTCCTTTTTCAATTTTAAAATTCCTTCTAAGCTCAAATTTACCATTTACTCTCTCTGAAAAAATTGTTTCAACTTTCAGTAATCTGCCTATTTCAAAACCAATAACTATTCCACCCATAGCTGGAGCTAATATAAGATCAATTTTTGAAATTTTTTCTTTTATTTTTTCTGCTAAAGATTCACAAATTTGCCTTGATTTTTCTGGTTTACTTAGTAGTTGTGCACACTGAACATACTTGTCGCTGTGAAGACCAGAAGAGAGAACGAAATGACCTTCTATTAAAGCTTTAGTTTCTTTTAAAATTTTTAAAGATTCTTTGTATGAAAGCATTTTTTTTCTTTTTATGACGAATGATTTTAAAATTCAAGTTTTTTTGCTTTATTTGACTTATTAAATTTGTAAAGTTTTTTAGATCATTTATTTGAAGTTCAAAAGAAAATTTTAGATGTTTATCTTTTCTTTCAAGTAACTCAACATTTAATATGTTACTACCGTTTATGCCTATTAAGGTGCTTATTTCACCTAAAACTCCAGGTTGGTGAGGTAGATCAATTACCAAAGTACTTGTGTACTCTTTAATTTTGGTAGAATTATTATTTGAGGTTTTGTTTTGCCAATATTTTCTTATAGCAGCTCTTGCTTTACCTGTTTTTGATGAAGATAACCAATGTAGTGATGGGGAAACTTTTTTAGAATTAATAATTTTTACCATATCACCATTTTTTAATACTGTCTGAAGTGGCATTTCGGTCCCATTAATATAGCACCCTATTGCTGTATTACCAATTTTAGTATGTACAGCATAAGCAAAATCTATTGGTGTTCCATTTCTTGGTAATTTTATTACAGCTCCCTTTGGCGTAAAACAAAAAACGTTATCTTGAAACATTTGTAACTTTGTAAATTCATAGTTATGTTCTGGACTATTTCCAGTTTCTATAATTTCCACCAAATCTCTTAACCAATCATACTCGCGCCATGATATATCTGAAAACTTTTCAGAAGATTTATACTTCCAATGAGAGGCTATACCTCTTTCAGCAAACTCATGCATTTCATGAGTTCTAATTTGAACTTCAATTCTTTGTTTTTTTGGTCCAATCAATGATGTATGGATAGACTTATATTTGTTTATTTTAGGAGTTGAAATATAGTCTTTAAATTTTCCAGGAATTGCTGAAAATTTGCTGTGAAACACACCTAAAGTTTTGTAACAATCTTCAACACTATCAACTAGAATTCTGAAACCAATTATGTCTGTCAGCTGCTCAAGTGAGATTTTTTTATTTTGAATTTTTCTCCAAATTGAAAAAGGTGTTTTTTCTCTACCAGTAATAACAGTTTTAATACCATTTGATTTTAAAATTTCGATAAGTTCAGATGAAATTTCTTTAAAATTATCTTCTCTATTATTTTTAATAAATTTTAATCTTTCTAAAATAAGATTTCTTGCTTTATTGTTTAAAACAGAAAAAGAAAGATCTTCAAGTTCATCTCTAATTCTGTTCATGCCCATTCTGTCAGCTAATGGTGCATATATTTCCATAGTTTCTTTTGCAATTCTTTGCCTTTTTTCAACTGAGTCAAAAGCTTTAATGGTTCTCATATTGTGTAATCGATCAGCAATCTTTACAAGTAGCACCCTAATATCTTTTGAAGTAGCTAAAATTAACTTTCTAAAATTCTCTGCTTTTGAATTTTCCACTACTTTATTTTCTAATTCTGAAATTTTTGTAACTCCATCTACTAAATCAGCAACTTCTTTACCAAATTCTTTTAAAACAATTTCATATGTAGCTTTAGTATCCTCAATAGTATCATGTAATAAGCCTGTAACTATAGTTGCGCTGTCTAATTTTAAATCTGATAAAATATCAGCTACAGCTACTGGGTGGATAACGTAAGGATCACCAGATTTTCTTTTTTGATTTTTATGAGCATTTAAAGCAAATGAATATGCCTTGGACAAAGTGTTGTGATTAAGAAACTTGTTATAAGATTTTACTTTATTTATTAGCTCTTCATTATTGATCATCATAACAATATATCACTTTCATTCATTCTTGTAATCTCATTCCTTGCTGAATGACTAAGATTTTTTATTAATATATCAATATTTTCGTTAGTAATTGGATGTGTCCAATTAGGACATATTTCTTTTAATGGAAATAAGACAAAATTTCTATTATGTGTCGATGGGTGTGGAATTTTAAGTTGATCAGAGTTTACAATTAATTTGTTAAAACTAATTATATCTATGTCGCATATTCTTGGCTCATTTTTTTTTTTTCGAATTCTTCCCATTTTTTTTTCTATTAAAAGTATTTTTTCTAATAATAATTCAGGTTTTTTTTCATATTTTATTTTGACAATTATATTAAAAAATTTTGGATTATTTTTATCTGGATAAGAAGGAGTTTCATAAAAACTTGAGCATTTAATTACTTGAATATTACTTTTTTTAAGATTTTCTATGGTTTTTCTTATATTTGTAATTTTATCTCCAAATTCTGAACTCAAGTTTGAACCAATGCTTAAAAAAATCATTTTTTTGCTCTGCTAAAAATTCTAGCCTTTTCTCTATTCCATTCACGTTTTTTTTTGACTAATCTTTTATCATAAAGTTTTTTACCTTTTGCTACGGCTAGTTGAATTTTAGCTTTCCCTTTTAAGAAATACATTTTTGTCGGGACTATTGTTAACCCTTCTTGATTTATTCTTCCTATCAACTTGTTAATTTCTTTACGATTCAATAAAAGTTTTCTATCGTCTTTTGGGTCATGATTGTTGTAACTGGATTGTCTGTACAAAGGTATATGAGAGTTTATAAGAAAGATTTCACCGTTTTTATCTACCGCGTAAGAATCTGCGATACTACCTTTGCCTTCTCTTAAAGATTTAACTTCAGAGCCTTTTAAAACTATACCAGCTTCTATAAGTTCATAAAAAAAATAATTGAAACTTGCTTTTCGATTTAGACAGATAATCTTCTGACCAGAATTATGTTTAACATTCATCAGAGTAAAGTTGCAGCTTTTAATGCCTCTTTAACTTTTTCTTTTGTACTACCTTGAACTTTTACCAGGGGCAACCTAACATCTTCAGGAGCAAGTTTAAGTAATGAAGCAGCATATTTTACTGGACTAGGATTGCTCTCAATAAATAAAGCTTTGTGTAAAGGAGTTAATAGGTTATTTATTTTTTCTGCTTCCTTTTGTGCGTTTTCATTTTTTGATAAAGTGGCAGACTGAAAATCGGAGCATAATTTAGAAGCAACATTTGCTGTAACGCTTATGCAGCCTTTGCCTCCTCTTTTATTAAATTCCAAAGCATTGTGGTCTTCACCAGTTAACTGTAAGAATTCTTTTCCCATTGATTTTAATTGTTGATCTACTCTATTTAGATCTCCAGTAGCATCTTTAACACCAATAATATTTTTTAATTCAAATAATTTTGCCATTGTATCAACGTTCATATCAATAACTGATCGAGATGGTATGTTATAAATGATAATTGGTATGCCCACATTGTCATTTAACTTTTTATAGTGTTGGAATAGTCCCTCTTGTGTTGGTTTGTTATAATAGGGTGTAACGACTAATAAACCATCAGCACCTGATTTTTCAGCATGTTTGCAAAGTTCTACTGCTTCAGATGTTGAGTTTGATCCAGTTCCAGCAATAACTGGAATTTTACCATTACATTCCTTGACAGCAATTTCTATAACTTTTCTATGCTCTAAATGAGATAGTGTCGGTGATTCACCAGTTGTACCAGCAGGAACTATACCATTTGTCCCGTTCTTTATATGGTGATGTATTAAATTAGCATAATTTTCTTCATCTAATTTATCATTTTTAAATGGTGTTATTAACGCAACGATTGATCCTTTAAACATAAAACAATATAAGGTAATTAATTTACCTAAACTTATGCTTATTCGAATAATTAGTCTAGTATTTTTATTGATTTACACAACAACAAGTGTGGTAATTTCTGCTGAAAATAATGATTTTATATACCCATTAAACAAACCTTCAGTATTTAAGAAGTTAGATAAAAAAGATATTATTTCCAAGAAAGAATTATTACCAAAAGAAAAACCTAATTTAAAAAAAAAAGTAATTAAAAAAATTGATGTACCAAAAAAGATAACGGAAGAAAAAAAAGAGATCGTTCCTAAAAAAATTGTAAAGAAAACTCAAGGAAAATTTATTTTTCCAAAAAATAAACCTGCTACTTACAAAAAATCAACATACACAGCAAAAAAATCTAAAATTTTAAGCGAAAAAGACTTTGGTAAGGCAAAAGAAATAATTAAATTAGTCAAAGAAAGAAAATGGGATGGTGCTCTTAAATCTTCTAGTAGAGTTAAAGATAGAGAATTTAAAAATTTAATAACATGGATGTATTTAAAACAAAGAGGTAATAGAGCTACTTTTGGAGATTATCAAAAGTTTATTGCAGATAATAGTAATTATCCAAGAATAAATAGACTGAAATATTTAGCAGAACATAAGATCATTCTTAAAAATAGTACTCCAAACAACATCATAAATTGGTTTGAAAAAAATCCACCGTTAAGTGGATTAGGTAGAATTAAACTAGCAGAAGCATATATGGCTAAAGGTATAAATGAAAATACTGTTGATCTTATAAAGACAGGTTGGATAAATGCTGAATTAAGTAAAAGTGAATTAAGATTTTACAGATCAAAATTTAAGAAAATTTTAACATCTGACGATCATATTAAAAGATCCGACTATTTAGCTTGGAATAACAAATATTGGGATCTAAAAAGAATGCTTAGATATTTACCTAAGGATGAAAAAGCGCTTTATAATGCAAGACAAATATTAATGAGTAATTCTTATGGTGTAGATAAATCTATTTCTGAAGTTCCTGCACATCTTAAAAAAAATGTTGGATTAGAATATGATCGACTTAAATGGCGAAATAGAAGAGGAAGACTGGAATCCTCACTTGAAATTTTGTACGCAAATGGGAATAAATCAGAAGATGACTTGGTTAGAGCCGATTTGTGGTGGAAACAAAGAGAAAGCATAACAAGAAGTTTAATTTACAAAAAAAGATATAAAACAGCATATAAAGTTGCAAGTGAACATTCTTTAACTTCTGGTCCTGAATTTGCTGAAGCTGAATGGTTGTCTGGTTGGATAGCATTAACTTTTTTAAAATCTGGAGAATATGCAATAAACCATTTTGAAAATTTTTATAATAATGTGGGATATCCCATAAGCTTAGCTAGAGGTGCTTATTGGCTTGGAAGATCATACAAAAGTTTAGGTGATCAAGAAAACGCTACTAAATATTTTAAAGAAGGAGCAGAATTTTTGACTACTTACTATGGACAATTGTCGTTACTCGAACTTAATAATGGACAAGATTTTTCTTTAATAGATGACTCAAGTTATACTGAAGAATATGAGAAAGAATTTAATAAAAATAAATTGATTAGACATGTCAAATTACTCCACGAGCTTGATGCTACAAAGTATGGCAAAGATATAATAAAACATTTAGCTTTAATTAATATAGAAGAAGGCAGTGAAGTATTAGCAGCAAAACTTGCAACGGAAGTTGAAAGATATGATTATGCTATACAAATTTCTAAACAGGCGTCATACGAAAAAAGATTTTACAACTTTTATAATTATCCAATTATTTCAACGCCAAGAAAAATTAACAATAAGTTTATGCCACCTGCAGAGTTTATATTAGCAATTATAAGACAAGAAAGTGAATTTGATAGAAAGGCTAATAGTTATGTAGGAGCCAGGGGAATGATGCAACTTATGAAATACACTGCAAAATTAGTTGCTAAACAAGCTAAGCTTCCATACAGTATTAGTGGTCTCACTGAAGATCCAGAATATAACATTAAATTAGGTTCGTATTATTTTCACTCTCTATTAGAAATGTACGACGGGGCTTTCCCTTTTGCTATTGCTGCCTACAATGCTGGTCCAAATAGAGTTAAAACGTGGAGAAGAATAAATGGAGATCCCATTAAAAATCAAATTGATTTCATTACTTGGATAGAACTAATAAGGTTTGAAGAGACAAGAAATTATGTGCAAAGAGTCTTAGAGAATGTCAATGTTTACAAATTTATGATAAATAAAAAACCTGTTAATATTGAGAACTTTTTTAAATAGATTTATTTTATTTTTTTCTAGATAGAATATAAATTCCATCGACAATTAGACTTCTTATACCTAAAAAAAATATAAACCCTGCTAATGCAAAAGAAATATTTCCAAGAATAATCCCTAAAATAGTTAAAATTTTATCTTTAAAGTTTTTTACGTATTTATTTATTTCTATATATATTAATAAAATTATGAACAAAGATATTGATAACATTGCTATTAATTTATTGAATATATCAAAATTAAGAAAGGCAATTCCTAAAAACAGAAGGCTCGTTAAAAAAGGAAGAGTTGACTGAAAACCTTTTAAACCAATATCTAATTTAATCAAATTTAAGAAACTTAAGCCAAAGCAAAAACGCTGTAATAAATAACCGAAAAAATTTCTGTCTCTGTGGTAAATATAAAGACTAGGATCATAATAAACTTTTAAGTCTTTTTTTTCCTTTCTTATTCTTTCAAAAAAATCTTTATCTTCTCCTATATATTTTTTTTCATTCATGCCTTTATATTTAAGGTAAAAGTTTCTTCTTAAAATTATGTTACAAGACTCAAGCCAATCACATAATCTTGCTGCGGCTTTGAACTTTCTAAAATTTTGGTATCCCGTTATAAAGTAAGATCGTTTACAAAAATAAGCTATTTTTTGACTGTATGATTGATTTGGGAAAGGTATAGACGGACCACCTGTTATATCGCCTTTATTTTTTTTTAAATTCTTAATAGCGTTTATTAGCCAATTCTTATGCGGGTATGCATCACTGTCAAGTAATGCAATAAAATTAGACTTAAATTTTTTAACAGCAATGTTTCTCTTATATGACATGTTTACTCGTTTTTTTGATGATTTTTTTTTTACAAATATTGTATTTAACTTAAATTTATATTTTTTCAGTTTTTTTTTATTTTTTTTATCTAATACTATTGAAACAAAAAAATTTTTATATTTAAGTTTATTAATTTCAGACAAACATTTGAGCAAATCTTCGCTTAATTCAATAGATGGAATAATTATATTTACAGAATTCTTCATTTAATTTTTTATCATCATAAAAAAATTATCTATCTATAAAAGATTTAATTAAGCTTGGTTGGTATCTTAGGTTTCCCAATATGTTGTAAGTAAGAGCACATTCATATGTACAATTACATTTAGATTTTAATATAAAATTTTTTGCTTCTTTTGTTACAACATTTTGCCAAATTTTCATAAAATTCATATTATTTTCTCTTAAGCTTCCTAATAGCTTATCTTCTAAAATTTCACATGGATAAACTAATCCTGCAGCAGTTATGATGCCAAATAAGCTTCCTGCATGACATGGGCTAATATATTTATGATCCAAATACATTTTTCTTGTTAAGTCCCAAGAAAGTTCGTCTTTTTTACTATGAAGTTTTCCTTGAACGGAATTTAAATTATAAGTTTTCAATTTTTTATTTTTTGTATATTCTTTAATCTTTTCAGTTAACCAACAATATGCATTGAATATTTTCTCTCTTTTTTCTTGTGGAGTTTTAAACACTCCCTCATCTCTTACTATTGTGCACTTTAAAGAGTCAATATTACAATCTTTAGTTAAATAATTAAAAATTTTTTCAATATTTTCACAATTTTCATGGGTAACCGTTATACTCACAACAGGAGAAATTCTATCATTCATTGACTTTAATCTTCTATAAGTGTCGATGCAGTTAGAAAATAAATTTTTTACTTTTCTTACTTTGTCATGTTGCTCGGGTAGATCGTCTATGGATATTTGAAAAGTAAGTTCAATTTTTTTATCAAAATCTACAATTTTTTTAGCAAAATTTTCAATCCTATCCGGTAAACTTGCATTTGTCGTAACGTATATTGATTGTATAGTTGTATTTTTTATATACAATTTTGCTATTTCAACAATTTCTTTTCTAGCAAAAGGTTCTCCGCCTGTGAGATTTATATTTAGTAAGGACTTTCCAAGATTTTTAGTTAATAAATCTATTTCTTTTAAAGTTAACTCTCCTTCAAATGTTTTTGGATCGTCAAAATCAATGAAGCAAAATGAACATCTCGCATTACATCTATTTGTAATAAAATGCACAAGACTAACTGGTTCATTCCTGCTTATATGAACGTTTTTCAAAACATGTAGAAAACTAGTTTTTTTTGTAATCATAATTTTTGGCGGAGGCTATTGGATTCGAACCAATGGTACGGAATTAACCGTACGGCAATTTAGCAAACTGCTGGATTAAACCAACTCTCCCAAGCCTCCATGGGTTTATAAATAAGTGTATTTATATTTAATTTTTCAGTATATTTCATCAAAAATTTGTCAATTTACCCAAATAATGAGAAAATATTACGGAATAGAACTACTCAGATTTCTTGCCTCCCTATGTATTGTGATTTTTCATTGGGGATTCTCATTTGCTGTTTTAGACTTAGCAGAAAACAAAACATACAGCCTTATTCTTAACAAAATTTATTTACATGGCGGTGTAGCTGTATCAATTTTTTTTGTAATATCAGGAATTGTTTTTTCTAACATTTATTTAGATCAAAAAAATAAAAGTACTTTTAAAGATTTTTTTATTAAGAGATTCGCCCGTTTATATCCATTACATATTATAACCTTATTATTAATAATACTTATACAATTTTTATTCTTTAAATATTTTGGAAGTTATCAATTGTATGAAGATAATACTTTTTATCATTTTTTTTTAAATATTTTTTTAATATTAGGTTTAGGATTTGAGGATGGAAAATCTTTTAACCAACCAGTTTGGTCTGTAGCAATAGAAATATATGTATATTTTATATTTTTCTTTTTAATATCATTAATGAAAAAATATAGAATAATTACTGTTATATGTGTTTATTTAATAATATTAATAATTGATAAAAGTAATATTGTTAAATTAGATTTTTTAAATAGAAATTCAAATTATACTGTCCCCTTTCTTGACTATGCGAGACTTTTTTTTTCTGGCGTTTTTCTATTTTTAATTGAAAAAAAATAAAAAATTTTAAAATTTTACTAATAGGAACCCTATTTTTGCTAACTGTCTCATCTTTAATTAAGTTTTATTTTTTTATCTTCTTACCTTGCTTGGTTATGCTGTTTATTTTATTCGATAAGATAATTAGATCTGAACCAATAAAAAGAATATTCTCTATTTTAGGTAACTTAACTTATTCTATGTATCTAATTCACACTGTAACATTTCTTTGTTTGCTTTTAACATTGAAAACAATAGACAAAACAAGTTTTTTTAATTCAAGTTTGTCATTTTGGATATACATAGTTATAACAATTTTAATGAGTTTACTTTCATTTAAATATATAGAAAAACCTCTAAATGTTAATATAAGAAAAAAATTTATAAAATAGATATTTCAAACAGATGAAAAAAAATTATTTAAAAGGTTCTTTTTATACAGTGGGAGCTTCATTGTGGTGGGGTGTGATTGGAGTGATATATTTCAAATTTGTTTCATTTGCTTCTGCACTAGAACTTACAATTCATAGAACAGTTTGGACTGCTTTATTGCTTATACTTACAACTTCTTATTTTTCAAAATGGGAAGAATTTAATAATGTTATTAAAAAAAAAATAAATATTTTTATTTTATTTATCACAGGGTTATTAATTTCTATAAATTGGTTTACATGGTTGTATGCAGTCAAGACTAATAATCTATTAGACGGAGCGCTGGGATATTATATTTTTCCAATTTTAAGCGTTTTTTTAGGAATTATTTTTTTAAATGAAAAGTATAATAGAAATAAGATTATAGCGGTTTTATTAGTAATTTTAGCTTTAATTTATTTATTAATTAAATTAGGTGAGGTTCCATGGATAGGAATAATAGTTGCAGTTACGTTTAGTTTATATGGACTAATTAGAAAAAAAGTTAAAGTGTCTTCAGATACTGGACTGCTAATAGAAACTTTATTGATTTCGCCAATAGCAATATGCTTTTTTGTGTTTTTAATAAGTAATAACACAAATGTTTTTTCTTTAGAAAAGCCCTTTTTATCTTTTTATTTATTTTGGGCTGGTTTAATGACTTTAATTCCCCTTTTCTGGTACACAAAAGGATTTAGTCTTATAGGTATTGGTCCAGCTAGTATGATTTTTTTTTTAACTCCAACATCTCAATTTTTCTTAGGTTTATATCTTTTTAATGAACCCTTAATATTAGATGAACTAATTTCCTTCGTATTTATTTGGGTTGCTGTAATTATTTATTTAAATGAATTGCGTAAAGAATAGGTAAATATAATTATTGAAGGTATAATAATAGAAACCATAAAAGAAATAAATAATAAATTTTCAATAATAACAGAGTTAAAAATTTCTTTTGAAATTATATTTCCTACTAAAATACTACTTTGAAAATCAATGCTTGGAAAAAATAATAAACCTCCAATCAGACCAGAAATAATTGATAAATAGGATATCTTATGACTAATTTTTTTATTAAAAAAACCATAGAAAATAGTAACTACAGCAGCACAACATAATAAATCTGCAAATAAAAATAAATATAAAATACTATAACCTTTAGAGGCAAACATAAATACTACTAAGGATAATAATAATATTATGGTATTAACTTTATCTTTAATTTTTTTTCCTGAGATCAAGTTATTTATTTGTTTGCCATTTACAATTAATAAACTAGCAATTGCATTTATCAATGTATCTATAGTACTTAATGTCAGTGATATTGCCAAAATTAAAATACTAATAATTATTAATAAACTTTTATTTTTTAAAATTAATTCAAAGAAAGCTAAATCTGGTTTTACTTTAGGATCTAATGAATATGATAAAAGACCTACATAACCCATCCAAAAAACAATTAAAAAAATTATTATAGATGAGTAAATTAAACTCGATTTTAAAATTAAGTCGTTTTTTGCAGAAAAAACTCTTTGCCAATTACCTTGGTGAAATAAATTAGTTGCTGCAACTGCAATGAAAAAAGTTAATCCTGACGTGTAATTAGGTAAATAACTTTTATCAATTAAATTTGGTGAATTATTTTTTATGATGTCATAACTTGATAGATTAATGTTATTTAATATTATAAATATTGACAATAAGATAATTAATAAAATAAAACTAAACTGATATTTATCTGTAATAATAGAAAGTTTAAATCCTCCCCTTAATATATAAAGCAAACAAATTATTAATGTTAGGGCTGAAGTTATCCATAAAGGTATTTTAGAAATAAAATTTAATAGGAAAGCTATTGCTGTTATTTCAGCTATTAAAAAGATTGTTAAGTAAAATAATATTAAATATAAACTTATTTTTAGTATACGCTTACCAAATCTTTTTTTAATAAATTCTGTCAGTGTTAAACCTTTAGGAAATTCTTTTCTTATTTTTGGACCAAAATTATATAAAAAAAACATCGGTGTAGCTGTACCTAATGCATAACCAACAACTGCGCCTATTCCTCCCCAAGTAGCTGCAGAAGCAGGACCAAATAAAATCCATGCCCCTAATGCTGAAGCAGTCAGACTAGCTGTTAAGGAAAAAGTATTTTCATCTCTATTTCCAACTATATATTTTCTGTTGTTTGAAATTTTTGTTGAATTTAAATAACCTAGTGATACAAAAAATAAGCCAGTTAAAACCGTTATTATTATTGATATTTCTATTGGTAAGTAAGTTTTTTCCATATTTCCCTCACTGAATTACCGGTCAGGTTCTTCGGGTTTAATCTCAGTCTTTTAGACACCCCGGTGCTTGTTTTCTATACACTAATTTTTGGTAAAAAGTCAAACGAAGACGTATCTATTTTCGATGAGTGCTCTCTTCTCATTTTCCAACTGTTATTAGTTCCTGCTTGGGCTATACTGACGGCATTTCTTCCATACTTAGCATTTGTAAAGTCTATTGCTTTCATTAATGTATGAGATTTATTTTCCATAATTGGTGCCAATAAATTTAATTCACTTTTGCTAGAATCGTTTAGTTTAGATAAAATAATTCCAGCTTTTTGGTATAAATGACCATATTTGTATATTTTTTTTAATCCATTAATTGCTTCTTTCACTAATTCTATACTGTTATTAGTTGCTACTGGAAGATCAATAGTGACAGAGTTTGAGTAGTATTTTCTATTTTTATCAAAAGGACTTGTTCTTATATATACGGTTATAGATCTTGATGTTTGATTATCATTTCTAATTTTTTCAGCGGCATTTAAACAATGCGTTGTAATAGACTCCTGTAATTTTTCCAAGCTTTGAACTTTTTTACCAAACGATCTTGAAACACAGCAGCTTTTTCTTTTTATTTCTTGTGTTTCTAAATTGATACAAGAAATTCCTCTAAGCTCCATTACTGTTTTGGCACCTAAAACATTTGTACTTTTTTTTACCCAACTATTAGAAATATTCTTCAGTTTATAAGCTGTATCTATTCCATTTTTTATATATAATTTAGATAGTTGTTTTCCAACTCCCCAAATATCTGAAATAAAAAAATTTTTTAAGCTTTCATCAATATTTTCTTTTAGATAAATAACTCCACTCTTATTTTTTTTAGCTATATGATTTGCTATTTTGCATAATGTTTTTGTGCTTGAAATTCCAACGCTTGTTGGTATACCTGTCCATTTTAAAATTCTTCTTCTTATTTCTTTTCCATAGTTTTCTACTTCTTTTTCAGCTACATGAGACAAGTCTATAAAGGCTTCGTCTATTGAATAGATTTCAATTTTATCTGAAAAAGATTTTAAAGTTCTCATAACTCTTCTAGATATATCTCCATACAGTGCATAGTTAGAGGAAAAAATATAGACATTGTTTTTTTTAACAAGTTCTTTGACTTTAAAATATGGTTCTCCCATTTTGATTCCAATTTTTTTTGCTTCTGAGGACCTTGAAATGACACATCCATCATTATTGGAAAGAACAACAACAGGTTTCTTGTTTATTTTTGGGTTGAATAGTCTTTCGCACGAAACATAAAATGAATTACAATCAATTAGGGCAACTTTATTTTTTTTACTGTTGCTTGTGTATGACATAAGTTACTACTCCCCAGATTATTATTTCTGGATTTTCTGTAAGATTAATTTTGTCTAATATATTTTTTGATCCTGAAGTAAGATAACTAACTCCTCTTTCTTTAATCAATGTTTTTACTACAAGTTCTTCGTTTATATTTGCTATTACTGTAGAAAAATTTCTTGGGTCTAAACTTTTATCCACTATTAATAAATCTCCATCGTGTATTCCAACATTGACCATAGATTTGCCTTGCACTCTTATTATAAAAGTAGCTGGAGCATTTGTTATAAGGTGTGAATTTAAGTCAATATCGTCTTCAATATAATCAGTTGCTGGGGAAGGGAATCCAGCCCCTACCTTATGTAAATAATATGGTATTGTTAGTTTCATAATGTTCTTGTTTTGTTCTTTTAACTCAAATTAACATGAATAGTCAAGTTATTAATTGGGTCAATATGCGTTTAGATTTAATAAAAAAAAATAAGTAAAAATAGATATGAAAAAAATTTTAGCAATATTAAGTTTATTGATTATATCAGGAGCAGCTAACGCTGAGTCAAAATTACAAACAATCAAAAAAAATGGTGAATTGAGAGTTGGAACAACTGGTGACTGGGACCCAATGTCTATGAAAGACCCCGCTACAAACAAATATAAGGGATTTGATATTGATGTAATGAGAGAATTGGCGAAAGATTTAAATGTAAAAGTAAAGTTTGTTCCTGCAGAGTGGAAAACAATAGTTGCTGGTATTACAGCTGATAGATACGATATATCTACCAGTGTAACAAAAACTCCTAAAAGGGCTGAGGTTGCAGGTTTTACAACTACATATTATAAATATGGCACAGTTCCTTTAGTTCTTAAAAAAAATCTAAAAAAATTTTCAACTTGGAACTCGTTAAATAATAAAAACGTAACTATAGCTACAACTTTAGGTACTTCCCAAGAGGAAAAAGCTAAATAATTTTTTCCTAAATCAAAACTTAAATCAATTGAAGCTCCCGCTAGAGATTTTCAAGAAGTTCTTGCTGGTAGAGCAGATGGGAACATAACTAGCTCTACAGAGGCAAATAAATTAGTTATCAAGTACCCACAATTGGCCATAGTGCCAGATGGTGAAAAAAATCCAGCCTTTCTTGCAATGATGGTGCCAAAAGATGATAAAGTTTGGAACGATTATGTAAGTAATTGGATTAAAGACAAGCAATCCTCTGGTTTTTTCAAGACTTTGTTGGATAAATACAATCTCAAAAGTTTATAATTAAGTTTAAATAACTTCAAATAACAAATATAATTCATTTGTGAAGTTTATTAAATACGCAACTCTATTTTTTATATTACAAGGATGTAGCTCCAATTATGAATGGGGATGGTATATATTAAGTCCTGATAATGTTGAAGGATTAACCAATCTTAAATTTTTAATAAGTGGTATCACTACTACGATTTATATTTCTGTAATTTCAATTATTCTTGCAATGATTATAGGTTTGATTGTTGCGTTGCCCTCTCTTTCTAAAAATAAATTTTTAACGTATTTAAATATTTCATATGTTGAAATAGTGCGTGCTATTCCTTTACTAGTTTTAATTCTTTGGATCTATTATGGCCTTCCAATAATGATTGGCGTAAGTTTCTCTCCATTTGTATCAGGTATAATTGCATTAACAATTAGTGAAAGTGCTTTTCAGGCTGAAATTTTTAGAGCTGGTATTAATTCAATAAATAAAGGTCAACATGAAGTGTCGGAGTCGCTGGGAATGAATTTCTGGAAAAAAATGAGATTTGTAATTCTACCACAAGCTATAAAAGTTGTGCTCCCAGCTATGGGTAATCAGTTTGTATATGTTTTAAAAATGTCTTCTCTTGTGTCAATTATTGGAATAGCTGATTTAACAAGGAAAGCTAATGAATTAGTCACTACTACTTATAGACCACTCGAAATCTATACCTTTTTAATTTTAGAATATTTAGTTTTAATTTTGGTTGTCTCATATTTTGTAAGGAAGTTAGAAAATAAATTAGAATACAAATAATTTTCTAAAAGAAATTTTAAATACTTTTTTAAGAAAGAACGGAACAAATGTTAAAACAACTAATCCCATCATCCAATTAGTTATCATTATTGTATAAAAAATATCTTGGTATTCTCCGTTTTTAACGTTGATAACATACCATAATGATAAAAATGGAATTAAAGTTAGTCTTAAGATTGTCATATAAAGACTGTAAGTCGGTCTTTTTAAAGCCTGAAAAAGAGCAGACGTAATAAAAAAAACTGGATAAACTGGACCTATTAAAGCTGCAACTTGTAAATAAAGCGCTCCGCTTTGAATAACTTGAGGATCATTGGTAAAAAAAGATATGATTATTTCAGAGGTTATATAAATAAATATGCCGGCTAAAACCATAAAACCTGAACCAAACATCAAAGCTTTTCCATACACTTCTTTAACTCTAAAATGCATTTTGGCTCCAAAATTTTGGCCAGCAATTGAAAGCACTGCAGTATTTAAGCCAATTACTGGCAATAATAATACCTGTTCTATCCTCACTGCTGTACCATAACCAGCTGTTGCCAGTTCACCAAACTGACCTACGAAATAAAAAATATTAAATACACCGAACATAATCATTAACATTGTAAACATAATAGGAACTGATTGTTTAAACAGAGTTCTTATGTAATCGATTTTCGGTTTAAAGCATTCAAAATATAAATATTTTTTTAATTTACAACAATAAACTTTGTTAGCTAAATAAATTAATCCAATACATTGTGAAACCAAGGTAGCTATTGCTAAACCGGCAATTCCAAAAGATGGTATAAATCCATAACCAAAAATAAAAATTGGATTAAGAAAAATATTTAAAAAGAATGTAAAAATTAATACATTTCTATAACTTTTTGTATCTCCTTGTGCGTTAAGTGTTCCATTTAAAGATAATTGAACTAAAACAATGATAGCTCCATAAAAAATTATATCTAAGTATTCACGGGTTAACAAAATACTTTGCTCATTAGAACCCATAATTCTTAAAAGTTCATCTGAAAAATTTAAACCAAACAATGTAACAAAAATTGAAGTGACTATTGCAAATACTATAGATTGAGCAACGTACATTGATGCTTTTTTATCTTCTTTAGCTCCAATAGCATTGCTAATAAGTGCAGTTGTACCAGCCCCTATACCAACAGCTACAGCTATTGCAATAAAATATATGGGCCACGATTTAGCAATTGCTGCCAAAGCTTCAGGTGAAATTCTTCCTGCAAAATATGTATCTACAAGATTGTAAAAAGTTTGAAAAAGGGAACCAGTGCTAGCTGGTATAGTTACCTTTCTAAGTAACTGCCAAATAGAACCTTTAGTTAAATCCATATGTTTTAAAATTCCTTTTGGAATATATGCTTTCTTCCGTCTTTTTTAGCAAGGTTTATCTGATGCTGTCTCATTCTAAATCTTTTTTTTTGTGTATTTGTGAGTGTGTCATAACATCTATGACATGATACACCCTCCTCATATTTATTAGATTTAATATTTTTTCTCGAAATAGGATTTCTACATCCGCTACAAATTAAATATGATCCTATAAGTAATTCATGTTTAACAGAGACTCTATTATCAAAAACAAAACACTCACCTTTCCACAAACTATTTCTTTTTTTTATTTTTTTCAGATAGTTTAAAATTCCACCTTTTAATTGATATACTTTTTTAAAACCTTTTTGACTAAGATAAGCGGAAGCTTTTTCACAACGAATGCCTCCAGTACAAAACATTGCTACGGTTTTTTTTTTATCTAGTTTGTTAAGATATTTTGGAAAATTTCTGAAATGATCAACATTAGGATTTATAGCTTTTTCAAAACTACCTACTTCATACTCAAAAGGTTTTCGTGCATCTAAAACTATGGTATTTTTATTTTTGATGAGACTATTCCATTTAATTGGTTCAATGTAATTGCTTTTTTTTACCTTAGATACACTCAAACCCATCGGAACTACTTCTTTTTTTATTTTTACTTTTGGCCTGTGAAATGGCTGAAATTTATTTTTAGACAAATTCTCACTGTCAAAATTCTTAATTTTAAATAATTTTTTAATCTTGTTATTTACTATCGAAATACTTTTAGATTTTCCAGAAATCGTTCCGTTAATTCCTTCTTTTGATATAATCAGAGTCCCTCTTATTTTGTATTTAAAAAATAGTTTTTGAAGAATAAGTCTGTTTTTTTTCAGGTTTAAAATTTTTTTAAACTTATAAAATCCACAAATGCTAAACATTATAACTTTCTACAAATTGTAAAACCATCTCCAAGAGGAAGTATAATTTGTTTGGTTCTAATATCATTATTTACGTATTTGTTAAACTCTCTAATTATATTAGTAAGCTTATCGTTATTTTTTAAATCAGCTACCTCACCATACCACAAAACATTATCAATAATTATTAAACCATCTTTTTTAATTAGTTGAATGCCCACGTCATAATAGTTTTGATAGTTTTCCTTATCCGCATCTATAAAAACTAAATCAAAAAACTCATTATTTTTCTTTAGTTCCTCTAAAGATTTTAGGGCAGGTTGAACAATTGTTTTTATCTTATTGTGCAGATTAGCTTTTTTAAAGAAACTATTTGCTATCTTATTCGTTTTATTATCTTTATCTAAAGCTATAATTTTACCGTCATCTGGTAAGCCTAGTGCCATGGATATAGTGCTTAAACCTGTAAACGTTCCTATTTCAAGAATATTTTTAAATTTTGAAAGTTTTATAATAAATTCTAAGAAAAAACATTGGGAAACAGCAATCTGCATTTTTTTAATTTTCCCCAATGTTTCATTGTGTAAAATGATTTCTTTTTGAACAGGATGTAACGATTGACTATGTTTTTCTATGTACTTTTCTAAATTTTTTGTAATTTGAAGATTAACACCCATCTTAATTATTTAAGTTTTTTCTTAAGGATTTCGTTTACTAACTGAGGATTTGCTTTTCCACCAGACTCTTTCATCACTTGGCCAACAAAAAATCCAAAAAGTTTTTCTTTTCCAGATTTATATTGGTCGGCTTTATCTTTATTTTTTGATAATATTTTTTCAACTATATTCTCTAATTCTTTAGGGTCACTTTTTTGTTGCAAACCCTTATTTTCAATTATTTTTTTCGGATCTTCACCTGTTTCTTTCATGATTTCAAATACTTCTTTAGCTGTTCTGCCAGAAATAACACCTGAACTAATTGACTCTATTAATTTTGCCATTTTTTTTGAAGTTACCGGTGACTCTGAAATAGAAATATTTTTTTCGTTCAAAGATGCAAAAAGATCTCCCATTATCCAATTTTTTGCTAATTTTTTATCTGCTGTTTTAATAACTTCTTCAAAATAATTTGATATCTCTTTTTCTGAGACTAATATATTTGCTTCATAGGGTGTTAATAAGTGTTCTTTAATAAATCTATCTTTTTTTTGATCAGGCAATTCTGGTAAATCTTTTTTAATTTTTTCAATCAAATTTTTATCAATATCCAAGGGTAGTAAATCTGGATCTGGAAAATACCTATAATCATGAGCGTCTTCTTTAGATCTCATTGATCTAGTTTGATTTTTCTTAGTGTCAAATAATCTTGTTTCTTGATCTATTGATTTTCCAGCCTCCAAAAGTTCAATTTGTCTTTTTGCCTCGGAAACAATAGCTAACTGCATAAATTTAATTGAATTTACATTTTTAATTTCGCATCGAGTTCCCAATTTTGTATCTCCTTCTTTTCTTACCGAAACATTTACATCTGCTCTTAGAGATCCCTCTTGCATATTTCCATCACATGTTCCTAAATATCTCATAATTGATCTAAGTTTTTTTACGTATGCATTCACTTCATCTGGAGATCTTAAGTCTGGTTTACTAACAATTTCCATTAAAGCAACACCAGATCTATTCAAATCTACATAAGTATTTTCAGGATCAATATAATGAATGCTTTTGCCAGCATCTTGTTCAAGGTGAAGTCTTTCTATACCAATTTTTTTACTGCCTTCCGGTAAATCTAGAATAATTTCTCCTTCGCCAACTATCGGATTTTTGTATTGTGAAATTTGATATCCTTGAGGTAAATCGGCATAGAAATAGTTTTTTCTATCAAATACTGAATGGGAATTTATTTTAGCATTTAAGCCTAATCCCGTTTTTATTGCTTGATGAACACAATATTCATTTATTACAGGTAACATCCCTGGAAACGCAGAATCTACCAAACTTACTTGAGAATTAGGCTCTGCACCAAATTTTGTTGAAGATCCAGAAAAAAGTTTAGAGTTAGAACTAACTTGAGCATGTACTTCAAGTCCTATTACTACTTCCCATTTATTTTTTTCTCCATTAATTAAGTATTTTTCATTTTTTTTGCTCATTATTTTTCCCACCATCTATTAAGTATTTGTTTAAAGTTTATTTTCTCTTCAACTGCCAAAGCAATGTTTAAAAGCTTTTGCTCATTCAATGGTTTGCCGATAAATTGTAATCCAAGAGGAAATTTATTATTGTCATGTCCTGCAGGAATCGAAATTGCTGGAATACCAGCTAAATTAACTGGGACTGTAAAGATATCATTTAAATACATTGAAATCGGATCATTTTTCTTTTCTCCAATTTTAAATGCTGAAGATGGAGTTGAGGGAGTTAAAATAGCATCAACTTTATTAAACACCTTATCAAAATCATTTTTAATTAATTTTCTTACTTTTTGGGCTTTTAAGTAATAGGCGTCGTAATAACCAGATGAAAGTACGTAAGTACCAATTAATATTCTTCTTTTAACCTCATCCCCAAAACCTTCAGATCTAGTGTTTTCGTACATTTCAATTAGATTTTTTCCCTTAGATGATCTGAAACCATATTTTACTCCATCATATCTAGCTAAATTTGATGATGCCTCTGCGGGCGCTACTATATAGTAAGTTGGTAAAGCGTATTTTGTATTAGGTAAAGAAACGTCGATGATTTGGGCTCCAGAGTCTTTTAAAATTTTTTTCCCATTTTCCCAAAGTTTATCAATTTCTTTCGACATCCCTTCTACTCTATATTCTTTAGGAATTCCTATTTTCAATCCCTTGATATCTTTTGTTAAATCTTTGGAATATTTTTCTTTTTTCTTATTAATAGACGTAGAGTCTTTTTCATCAAAACCAGCTATAGCTTCCAACAACAAAGCACAATCTTTTACGTTTTTTGTCATTGGTCCAGCCTGATCTAAAGATGATGCAAATGCAACGATGCCCCATCTGGAACAAAGTCCGTAAGTTGGTTTTAAACCTACAGTTCCTGTGAATGATGCTGGCTGCCTAATTGAACCTCCTGTATCAGTTCCAATAGTTGCTGGAGTAAGATCTGCAGCTAAGGCGCTGGCTGAACCACCAGAGGATCCACCTGGTACTGTATTTTCAGCAATAGGGTTCATTACATTTCCAAAATAACTTGTCTCATTTGAAGAACCCATTGCATATTCGTCACAATTTAATTTGCCTAATAAAAAAGCTCCTTCGTTCCACAAATTTTTTGTTATGGTCGACTCATAGTTGGGTATAAATTTTTCTAACATTTTACTTCCTGCTGTAGTTTTAACACCATTGGTACAAAAAAGATCTTTTACAGCAATTGGAATTCCAGGCAAAAGAGTTTCGAGTTTTGGATTTTTATCAAAATTTTTCGCATTATCTAACGCTGTATCGTTGCAGTTAGTAATGAAGGAATTTAATTTTTTATCTTTATTAATATTTGATATAAAAGATTTAGTTAGTTCTTCCGATTTGATTTCCTTTTTTTTTATTAAATTTACCAATTCTGTTAAGCTTTTTTTTGTTAAATCAGACATTATTCAATAACTTTTGGCACAACAAAAAATTCTTCATTTTTTTGAGGTGAGTTTTTTAAAATTTTTTCTCGGATTTTTCCATCATTTACTACATCCTTTCGAGATCTTAATGGCTCATTTAAAATTGAGGTTAAGGGCTCTATTTTGTCTGTATTTAATTCATTTAGCTGTTCGATAAATTTAAAAATTGAGGATAGATCTTTAGCTAAAACATCTGTTTTTTTTGTATCTAATGAGATTCTAGCTAATTTGCTAATATGTTTAATTTTAACTTTATCTATAGACATTTGTGAATTATGCTATTTATACAGGAAATTTTTATCATAAAATATAACATAAACATGCTTGATATTGAAGAATTTAGGAAAAAACTAGACAAAAAATCAAGATTAATGGGTATCGACCCTGGTAGAAGACGTATTGGCATAGCTATTTCTGATAATAAAAAAAAGATTTCGACTCCTTATACAACCTTGATTAAAAAGGATTATTCTAAATTCTTATTAGATATCAAAAAAATAGTAAAAGAAAACGAAATAACAGGTATTGTTATTGGAAATCCTTTAAATATGGATGGATCTAAGAGTCAATCTTCACAGTCAGCTAAGGATTTGGCTATAAACCTATCAAAAGATGTTACTAAAAATATCATAATGTGGGATGAAAGGTTTTCAAGTCAGGGAGCCTTCAATTTATCAAGTAATTTGGACATTAATACCACTAAAAAAATTGAAAAATTAGATGAAAATTCTGCTCAATTTATACTCCAGGGGTTTTTAGATTATCTTGCTAAAAATAATACTTGATATGATACCATAAAAGGCCTATAGAGTTGATTTTAATGGCAGTAATAAAAAATACTTCAGCTATTAAAAAAAGTCCGAAACATCTTTTAGGAATCCAAAATCTATCCATTTTAGAAGCTAAAAAAATACTCGAAGAAGCTAAAAAGTTTATTAAATTAAACAGAAGCAATTCAAAAAAACTTGATGTTTTAAGAGGTAAAACACAAATTAATTTATTTTTTGAACCTTCAACTAGAACTCAAAGTTCTTTCGATTTAGCCGGAAAAAGATTAGGTGCAGATGTTATGACAATGAATATGGGTAATTCTGCATTAAAAAAAGGTGAAACTTTAATTGATACAGCAATGACATTAAACGCTATGCATCCAGATTTAATTGTTATTAGACATCAAGACTCTGGTGCCCCAAACCTGTTGTCACAAAAAGTTAACTGTGCAGTAATAAATGCTGGTGACGGAAGAAGAGAACACCCTACTCAAGCTTTATTAGATGCTCTAACTATAATAAATAGAAAAGGAAAAATTGAAGGTTTAAAAATTGCAATTTGTGGTGATATTCTACATTCAAGAGTTGCTAGATCAAATATTTATCTAATGAATATGCTTGGAGCTGAAGTAAACGTTATAGCTCCAAAAACTTTAATGCCTAAATCAATCGAAAAACTTGGAGTAAAAACTTTCACCGATATGAAAAAATGTTTGGACTCTTGTGACATAGTGATGATGCTAAGATTACAAAATGAAAGGATGCAAGGTTCTTTTTTGCCATCTAAAAGAGAATATTATGAATATTATGGTTTGTCTCCAGAAAAACTTAAGTTTGCAAAAAAAGACACTTTAGTTATGCATCCTGGTCCCATGAACAGAGGTGTAGAGATCGATACAAAATTAGCTGATGATATTAATGTTAGTTTAGTTAAAGAACAAGTCGAATTAGGTGTAGCTGTAAGAATGGCCTGTCTAAAAATGTATTGTAAATAAATGAAAGAAAAAGTTTTAATAAATGCAAGAATTATAGATCCGTCTCAAAAGATGGATGAAAAAGGATCTGTAATAATTGATAAAAACGGAAAAATAAAAGCAATTGGTAAAAATATAAATAAAAAAACAGCATCTGAAACTACTGAGTTATTTGATTTAAAAAACAAAATATTAATTCCAGGAATTGTTGATATGAAAGCTTTCGTCGGAGAACCCGGTTTTGAATATAAAGAAAACTTTAGAACTTTAAGTCAAGCTGCATTAGCGGGAGGTGTAACTTCTATTGTGACAATGCCAAATACTAAGCCAATTATTGACAATGTATCTATGGTAGATTTTATTTTGAGAAGAGGTAGAGATAAAGCCAAGGTAAATTTATTTCCTTGTGCATCATTAACGAAACAAATGGAAGGAAAGTTAATGACTGAACTTGGATTATTATCTTTGAAAGGAATAATAGGTTTCAGTGACGTAAATAAAACAGTTCAAAATACAGAAACTATGGCAAGAATAATGGATTATGCTTCAGACTTAGGTGTTTTAATAATGCAACATGCCGAAGACTATGAACTATCAAAAAATGGATGTATCAACGATGGTGAAATTTCTACAAGACTTGGGTTAGAGGGAATATCTCCAATAGTTGAAAAAATAGTTATTGAGAGAGATTTGTCATTGCTCAGTGAGTTTCCGTGTAGGTACCACATTAATAAAATTTCATCTAAACAATCATTAGAGGTAATTAAAAAAAATAAAGATAATGGAAAGAAGTTTAGTGTAGGTGTATCAATAAATAATCTAGCATTGAATGAGAATGATATAGGAGATTTCAAAACATTTTTAAAACTTGCTCCGCCATTAAGATCAGAGGATGATAGACTTTCATTAGTTAAAGGTATCAAAGAGAACTTAATAGACGTAATCGTATCAGATCACATACCTGAAGATGAAGAAAGTAAAAGACTTCCTTTTGCTCAAGCTGCTTATGGTGCAATAGGTATAGAAACACTTTTGCCATTAGCTTTAGAAATGTACCACAATGAGTCTCTTTCACTGAATAAAATAATAGAAACCTTGACTATTAATCCATCTAAAATCTTAAAAATAAATAAAGGTACTTTAAAAAAAGGATCAGATGCAGATTTATGTGTTTTTGATTTGGACTCTCCATGGGTAGTAAAAGCAGATAATCTTAAATCTAAGTCAAAGAACACAGCTGTTGAAGGTAGAAAATTACAAGGTAAAATTTTAATGACTTTCTTAAATGGTGAGTTAGTATTCAATCAACAGTGAATTTAGATTTAATTATAGTTTTTTTATATTCTTACTTACTTGGTTCAATTCCCTTTGGATTAATTATAACAAAAATATTTTTAAAAGAAGATGTCCGAAATATAGGCTCAGGAAATATAGGAGCCACAAATGTTTTAAGAACTGGAAAAAAATCTTTGGCCGGATTTACACTTTTATTTGACGTTTCAAAAGGTTATGTTTCTGTTTTTTTAACATCAATTTATTTTAGTGAATTTATTTATTTAGCAGCCCTCTTGTGCCTACTCGGCCATATTTTTCCAATTTGGCTTAAATTTAAAGGAGGCAAAGGTGTTGCTACTTACTTAGGAATAATAATTGCTTTATCTTTAAAATTTGGAATTGTATTTGGCGCAAGTTGGCTGGTTGTATTATTTTTATTTAAATTTTCATCTCTTGCGTCTATTGTTTCATCCTTAATAGTTTTTTTATATTCAATAATTTTTGTTGATATAAATTTAAATATGCCCCTTTTTATCTTTTTTTTAATTATTTTATATGCTCACAAAGATAATATTCTAAGAATAAAAAACAAAACTGAAAATAAAATTAAGTTATAAATTATTACTTTTTTTGACACTTTTAATCAAACATTTGACAAATTGGCTTATATTTGAAAATAAGCATATATAATGAATTTAGTAATTGTAGAAAGTCCTGCTAAAGCCAAAACAATAAATAAATATCTTGGCAAAGACTATTTAGTTTTAGCTAGTTATGGACATATAAGAGATCTTCCATCAAAAAATGGATCGGTAAATACTGAAAAGAGCTTTGAAATGGAATGGGAAATTGACTCTTTTTCAAAAAAGTATTTAAAAGAAATAACTGATGCAGCAAAAGACTCAACTAAAATTATTTTAGCTACTGACCCTGATCGTGAGGGTGAAGCTATTGCTTGGCATGTAAAAGAAGTTTTGGACTCAAAAAAACTTTTAAAGGATAAATCTTTAGAAAGAGTTGTTTTTAATGAAATTACTAAAAATGCTATTTTAAATGCAATTAAGAATCCAAGAAAAATTGAAATGAATTTAGTCGAAGCTTATTTAGCTCGAAGAGCTCTTGATTATCTTGTTGGATTTAATATTTCGCCTATTTTATGGACAAAATTACCTGGCTCTAAATCAGCAGGTCGAGTTCAGTCAGTGGCATTAAAATTGATAACAGAAAGAGAAAAAGATATTGAATTATTCAAACCTGAAGAATATTGGACACTAACATCTGATTTTACAAACAAGGATAATAAGAATATTTTTTCAAAGTTAAGTTTATTTGATAATAAAAAAATTGAAAGGTTTTCTTTCAAAAATAAAAATGAAATTAACAATGTAACCAACATAATAAACAAATCTAAATTTAAAGTTACAGATGTGAGCACTAAAACATTTAGAAGAAATCCATTGGCACCATTTACTACATCCACACTCCAACAAACTGCATCTGGAAAATTTGGTTTTGGAGCATCAAGGACAATGCAAATAGCTCAAAGATTGTATCAAGGAGTTGATATTGAAGGTGAAACTACTGGTCTCATCACATATATGAGAACTGATGGAACTAATATTTCTAAAGAGGCAATTGAAAGCTTCAGAAAATTTATTTCAAATGATTTTGGTAAAAAATATTTACCAAATGAATCAAATAGTTATTCTGGTAAAAAAGCCAAGAACGCTCAGGAAGCACATGAGGCTATAAGGCCAACAAATATCTCTAGAAAACCGTCTGATATTAAAAAATATGTAAATGTAGATCAATTTAAACTTTATGAATTAATATGGGCAAGAGCCCTTTCATCTCAAATGACTCAAGCTGAATTTGATCGTAGTACAATTATTATTTCTTCAGAAGATGAAAAAATAAATTTTAGAGCGAGTGGATCAATTATAAAATTTGATGGTTTCTTAAAAGTTTATCAAATTCAAGAAACTGATGAGGATGCAAAAAACATATTACCTGTGGTTAAAGTCGGCGAAGAAGTAAATATATTAAAACTAAATGATGAACAACATTTTACTGATCCTCCACCAAGATACTCAGAAGCAAGTTTAGTTAAAAAAATGGAGGAACTTGGTATTGGTAGACCTTCTACTTACGCAAGTATAATTTCGGTATTATCTACCAGAAATTATGTTGAGCTAATGAACAAGAGATTTCATCCTACAGATAGGGGAAAATTGATTTCAGCTTTTTTAGATAAATTATTCTCTAAGTATGTTGATTATAATTTTACAGCTGATTTAGAAAATCAATTAGATGAAATAACTAGTGGAAAGATTGAATGGGTGCAAGTTTTAAATAATTTTTGGAAAGATTTCTACGAAAATGTTGATAAAGTTAAGGAGAAGAGAACCAGAGAAGTTTTAGATCTATTAAATGAAAGTTTAGGCGCTTTAATTTTTGATAGAGATGAAAAAGATGCAATAGATAGAAAGTGCAAGCTTTGTTCAACAGGTGAATTAAGTCTTAAAAATAGCTTTAGAGGTGGTGCTTTTATTGGTTGTTCTAATTATCCAGAATGTAAGTTTACAAGACCTCTTTCTAAAGTAAAAGCTGCAGCACAGTATAGTTTGGCAGAACCAAAATTGTTGGGCAAAAATGATAATGGAAAGGACATCCATTTAAAAAACGGTAGATTTGGTCCTTATTTGCAATTTGAAAAAGAAAAAGAAGATTTAGAACTTAAAAAAAGAAAAACTAAAAAGAAAAAAAACGACAATGATCATTTAAAAAATGTTTCAATACCTAAAGGTATAGATGTTGAAAATATAGATCTTGATAAGGCAAAATTTTTGTGTTCCTTGCCAAAAATCTTAGGTCAACACCCAGATAATGGAAAGGACATTACACTTAATTCAGGGAGATTTGGTCCTTATCTTAAATGTGAAAATAAATCGGCAAGATTAGAAAATGTAGAGGATTTGTTTACTATTGGTTTAAATAGAGCTGTAACTTTAATCGCAGAAGCAAAACCAGGAAGAATTTCGTCCTCTTTAATTAAAGATTTAGGAGAGCATCCAGAAGACAAAAAGCCAGTCAGGATTATGAAAGGACAATTTGGACCTTATATAAAGTATAAGTCTTTAAATGCGACAATACCAGAAGAGAAAGATCCAAATGAAATAAATATGGAAGAGGCTTTAATTTTAATAGAAAAAAGAAAAGAATATGATAAAAACAAGAAAAAGAAAAAAAAATGAAAAAAATAATCTTAATAAATATTTTATCATTCTTTTTAATTTTAAAATTCTCTTATTCTGCTGAACAAAAAGATTGTTCAAATTTAGGTATGGTTGAAAAAAAGGCTTGTCAGTCTAAGAATTTAGGCAATAAAATTGGAAGTAAAATGCCAAATTTTATTAAAAAAGGTTTCGAAAAAATGAAAGACTCAAACAGAGAACTGAAATAGTTCTAGATGAACATAGATACAAAAATAAAAGAACTAAAAATAATATTACCCAAAGCACCAGATCCGGTTGGTGCTTATGTAGCTTCAAAAATAGCTGGTAATTTTTTATTTATTTCTGGACAGCTACCTATTAATGAAAAAAATAATTTAGTTAAGGGAAAAGTTGGTAAAGATTTAACAGTTGAAGACGGTTATAATGCAGCAAAACAATGTGCTTTAAATATAATTGCTCAAGCTAAAAAAGCTTGTAATGGGGATTTAAATAAAATTAAATCATGTATAAAACTGACAGGTTTTGTAAATTCAACAGATTTTTTTACAGATCAGCCAAAAGTTATTAATGGTGCTTCAGACCTAATTTCATTGATATTTGAAGATAAGGGTAAACATGTTAGAGCAGCTGTGAGTGTAAACTCCTTACCATTAGGTGCTTCCGTTGAAGTGGATGCTATTTTTGAAATCAATTAGTTGAAGGTCTGCCGATAGAGAAATATTTAATTTTATTTTTTTTCATATAATCATAGTTATAAAGATTCCTTAAATCATATATTCTAGTATTGTTTTTTTTGATAAGTCTTTTAAAGTCTAGTGATTTAAATTCATCCCACTCTGTATGTAATATAATCAGATCTGCAATATTGAACATATCTTTAATATTTTTTGAGAATTTACAATTTTTGTATTTAGATAATTCACCTTTTTTTCCAGTAGGATCATAATAAATAATATTAGCTCCTTTTTTTATGAGATAAGGAATCATAAATAAACACGGTGAATCCCTCATATCATCAGTGTTAGGTTTAAACGTTACTCCTAGAAATATTATTTTTTTATTTTTTATATTAGAACCAATTATCTTATGTATTTTTTTAGTATGTAATAATTTTCTTTTTGTATTTGATTTAATAACTGATTTTACTATTGACAAATCAACATTAAATCTATTCGCAGTAGACACCAACCCTTTTGTATCTTTAGGAAAGCATGAACCCCCATAAGCTGGCCCAGCCCTTAAAAATCTACTTCCAATTCTGTTATCACTACCCATGCCTAAAGATATGTCTTCGATATTAATTCCTGATTTCTCACATAAGTTTGAAAGTTCATTAATAAAAGTAATTTTAGTTGCTAAAAATGCGTTAGATGCATATTTAATAAGTTCTGAGCCTCTTCTAGATGTTGTAAAAAATTTTGCTCCCTTATTAGTTAATGGTTGATATAAATTTTTCATTATTTTAAATATTTTCTTATTATTAGATCCAATTACTATTCTGTCAGGATATCGAAAATCTCTAATTGCCTCACCTTCTCTTAGAAATTCAGGATTTGAAATGACATCAAAGTTTTTTTTTCTTAATTTCTTTAAAATAGTATCAATTTTATCGCCTGTACTAACTGGAACTGTTGATTTGGTTACAATGATTTTTTTCTTTGTTGTGGCTTTAGCAATCTCTTTGACGGCTTTAAAAACATAAGTTAAATCTACATCATGAGAAGCTTTTTTATTTGGTGTTCCTACACAAATAAAAATAATATCAGATTTATTAACTGCATTTTTTAAATTTGTAGTAAAAAAAAGTCTTCCAGCGTTATGATTTTTTTTTATTAATTCATCTAGTCCAGGCTCATATATTGGAGAAATTCCTTGATTTAGTTTTTTTATTTTTTCGATATCTTTATCTACACAATACACTTTGTTACCAAAATCAGAAAAACAAGTTCCGCTTACTAATCCAACATATCCAGTTCCTATCATGCAAAGTTTCATAAAGTCTAAATTTTTGAAATTTCAATTCCAGATTTAATATAACCTTTTAGTGTTCCACAATCTAAATATTTACCTTTAAATATATTTGCATAAAATTTTTCGTCTTTAGAAATTAAATTTCTTATCGCGTCAGTGATATGTATTTCCCCGCCCCGTCCTGGTTTTAACTTTTTTATTTCTTTCATAATTTTAATTGGTAAAATATATCTACCAATTATGGCAAAATTTGACTTGGCTTCTTTTAATGAAGGCTTTTCAACAACATCAGAAATTTGAAAATAATTTTTTTTTCTATTTTTAACAGATAAGATACCCCAACGTGAAACAGTTTTTTTAGAAACTGTTTTTGTTGCAATTATAGATGCTTTTTTTTTATTAAATAAGTTGATCATTTCTTTTGAACAATTTTTTTTTATAATTAAATCATCTGGTAAAAGCATTAAAAAATAATTTCCCTTTAAATATTTAAGACATCTTAAAACAGCATCACCTGTTCCTAAAGGTTTATTCTGATATACAAATTTTATCATTTTTTTATATTTTTTAATTTTGTTGAATGCTTCTTTAATTTGTTTGTTTTTTTTCTTTTTAATAATTTTTTTGTAGAATTTGTCTTTATAAAAGTATCGTTTAATATTTTCTTTATCTTTAGATATTACAAATATAAATTTTTTAATACCTGCATCAATACATTCATCCATTATGTGTTCAATATTTGGTTTGCCATTTATAGGAAGCAATTCTTTTGGTATTACGCTAGTCAAAGGAAGCATTCTAGTACCTAATCCTGCTAGTGGAATAATGGCTTGTTTTATCATATGATTCTTATATTTATTATTATCATTACATTAAAGAAATGAAAATATTTAAACATAGGTTTGATTTAAAACAAGAAATAATGGGCATAAATAATTTGTCTTTTGTTCCCACTATGGGTGGTCTTCATTCTGGTCACAAATTTTTAATAAAAAAAGCTAGAAAGAAATCAAAAAAAGTGATTGTTTCTATATATGTAAATCCAAAACAATTTAATTCTAAAAAAGACTATTTTTCATATCCGAGGAATTTGAAAAAAGATTTAAAAACATTAAAAAAATTGAAAGTAGATATAGTCTATCTACCAACTTTTAATGATATTTTTTCTTTTAAACCAAAAAACAAAATTTATTTAGATTCTTTTAGCAAAAAATTATGTGGAAAATACAGAAAAAGACATTTTCATGGTGTAATTAATGTTGTTAATAGATTGCTTGAAATAATCAATCCTAAATTCATTTTTTTAGGTAAAAAAGATTTTCAACAGTTTTATTTAATTAAAAAACATATTATTAAAAATAAAATTAAAACAAAAGTTGTTCTTTGTAAAAATATAAGAGAAAAAAACGGAGTTGCATGCTCTTCAAGAAATGAAAATTTAAACAAAATAAATTTTTTAATAGCTTCCAAAGTATATTCTTATTTAAAAAATCAAAAAAAATACGCGTTGAAACACAAATCTTTTAAGTTGTTAAAAGAAAAATATATATCAAATTTATATTTTCTAGGTGTTACAAAAGTTGAATATATTGATTTCCTTAATTTGAATACTTTAAAAAAACCGAAGTTTAAAAAAAACTCATTTAATATTTTTGTCTCTTATTACTTAAATAAAACAAGACTTATTGACAACTTTTAATTTAAAAAAAAATATGAACCTATTCCTAAAAAAGATAAAAAACCTATTACGTCTGTTATAGTTGTTACAAAAACACTTGATGCTAGAGCAGGATCTATATTTAATTTTTTTAAAGTAACAGGAACCAATATGCCAAATAAACCAGCTACTATCATATTCAAAACCATTGAAATAGCTATTAAGATCGATAAATTTATTTCTTTAAACCATAATTGAACAATTAATGCTGTAATTATTGCAAAAATTATTCCATTTAATATTCCAATAAAAAACTCTTTTCCCACAACTTTGTTAAAATTTCCTGAAGATAATTCTTTTGTTGCTATAGCTCTTATTGTTACTGCTAATGTTTGCATGCCAGCATTTCCTCCCATTGAAGCAACAATCGGCATTAAAAATGCTAGAGCTACCATTTGTTCAATAGATGCACCGAATAAGCTTATAACCCAAGTAGCTAAAAGTGCTGTTGCTAAATTAAGTAAAAGCCAATTAAATCTTCTTTTTGTTTTTACAAAAACACCGTCAGTAATTTCTTCATCACCTACACCTGCTAATCTAAGTACGTCTTCTTCTGCTTCTTCTTGTACAACAGTTACAACATCGTCTGCTGTTATCATTCCTACTAATTTATTATTTTTGTTTACTACGCCTGCAGATATTAGATTATAATTTTCAAAAGTGTGACCTACTTCTTCTTTATCCATATTAACAGAAATTAAAACAGGTACCTCTCTCATTAATGAATTCATTTTGGCATCTCTCGAGGTTCTTAGGACTCTTGAAGACGGAACAGTTCCTATTGGTTTAAAATCATTGTCGACAACAAATATTTCCAAGAACTCATCAGGTAAATCTTTACTCTCTCTAAGATAATCAATCGTTTGACCAACTGACCAATTACTTGGTACAGCTGTAAATTCCCTTTGCATTATACGCGCAGCAGAATCTTCAGGATAACTTAGTCCTTCTTCTAATAAAAATCTATCTTTAGGTGGTAATTTATCAAGAACAGAATTTTTTTTTGATGAATTTAAATTTTCTAAAATTGATATTGCGTTATCAGACTCTAATCTTCGTAATATTTTTGCAATAGAATCATCTGATAGCAATTGTAATACTTCTGTTTGGATTGACTCATTAATTTCAATAAATATTTCAGGATCGATATTAAATTCTTCAATTTCTATTAATTTAGCTCTAGTTTCGCCTGATAAATTTTCTATTAAGTTTGCTACATCTGAAGGATGAAGATCTTTTAACGTTTGATTAATAAATTTTATATCTAATGACTTAATTTTATCACTAAAAATAGTTATAAAATCCTTATTGAAATCAAAATTTACCTTCTTGCCACCTATAGACTTAATTAAACTCATAAAAACCTTTGATTGTTTTTTTGAGACTAATAGTTCATATAGTGGTAAATTTCAATTTAAATGAGCATAGAAGTCAAAGTAAACAAAAAATTAATACCATATAATGAGGCTATTAATTTTCTTAAAAAAAGAGTTGAGTCCATAAAAAATGGTAAAGAAACTGATCTTTTGTGGATATTAGAGCATCCTACAACTTATACTGCTGGGATAAGAGCAGAAAATAAAGATATTTTAGATAAAAATATTAAAGTTATTAATACAAATCGAGGTGGAAAAATAACATTACATGGACCTGGGCAAAAAGTCATATATTTTGCAATAGACTTAAACAAAAGAAAAAAAGATATTAGAAAATTCGTTAATATTATTGAAAAAAGTATAATTGAGTTTTTAAATTTATACGATATTAAAGGTATTGCCGATAGAGATAATATTGGTGTTTGGGTAAAAAACAAGAAAATTGCAGCAATAGGAATTAGAGTAAGTAAATGGATAGCTTATCATGGATGTTCAATCAATATTAATAATGATCTAAAAAAATATCAAAAAATTATTCCATGCGGTCTTGATAACAGTAAAATAACATCTGTATTTGAAGAAAAGAGAAAACTGTACACAAATATAGACAGGAATTTACAAGCAGTCTTTTTACGTAATATAAACAAAATCTAAAAGTTTTTCTTTAAAAAATTTTCAAAATTTAGATTATAATTTGCCTTAAAGTTATATTTTATATCATTAATCATAAATTTTATCTTATAAGCATGTAGCATAAGGTTTTTATCATTAATTTTTCTAAAATATAGATTGTTAATAAAATATTTACTATCTCCTACAATCGGATTACCAATGTTATATAATTGTTTTCTTAGTTGGTGTTTTCTTCCAGTTATTGGGTTTAATTCAACTAACGTATAATCTGTAGTCTTTTTAATAATATTAATATGCGAAATAGCTTTTTGTATTATCTTTTTTTGATTTTCGTAAGAAATCAAACTATCTTCCATTTTTTTAATTTTTTTTGAAATTGAACCGTGAGCTATTGCAATATAAGTTTTGTGAATTTTTCTTATTCTGAATAAAGTAGTAAATAATTGAGCGTATTTTCTATTTTTGGCAACTATTAAAATACCTGATGTTTCTTTATCTAATCTATGAACTATATAGGGTTTGGAATTTATAAAATATTTAGTTTTACTAAGTAGATCAATAATATTTTTAAACGATCTAGTGCCTGATTGCACTGGTATCCCCGAAGGTTTATTGATTACAACAAAGTTTTCATTGTCTTCTATAATAAAACTATCATATTGTTTTTTTTCTTTTTTTGAGGGACTATATTTATTTAATCTTGGTTTTTCTATTTTTTTCAATTTCAAAGCCTCATATACTTCAACAATATCCCCTGTTTGCACTCTATAAGACGTCTTTATTTTTTTTCTATTAACTTTTACTTTGTTCTTTCTTAGGATTTTTTCTATTAAAGATTTTGGCAAACTTATTACGACGGACCTAAACCATTTATCAAAACGAGTGTTATGGAAGTCTTTATCTACGGTGTACTTTTTGGGCATGTAGAATTTGATTGATTATTTAGTTGAAGCTTTAGGTTTGTCTACCTTTTTCTCTGTTTCTTTAGACTCTACCTTTTTTGGTTTATCAACTTTTTTTGCCTCTTTATTTCGGTCAACCAATTCAATTACAGCCATAGGAGCATCATCGCCAGTTCTAAAACCTGCTTTTAAAACTCTAGAATATCCTCCCTTTCGCTTACTGTATCTTTCAGATAATTCTTTAAAAACTTTTGTTACTGATTTTTTATCTTGAAGTCTTGAAAACAATCTTTTTTTATTACTCAATATATTTGACTTTCCTATAGTTATAACTTTATCAATTTGGGGTTTTAATTCTTTTGCCTTAGGAAGCGTAGTAATTATTTGTTCATATTTAATCAAAGAATTAAGCATATTTTTAAACAAAGCTTTTCTATGCTCTCCAGTTTTATTTAATTTTCTATAACCTATTTTGTGTCTCATTTAATAAGTATTTTCCTCTAGTTTTTTTGATAGCTCTGCTATGTTATCTGGTGGCCAATTAGGTATTTCCATACCCAAATATAAGGACATTGTGTTAAGCACTTCTTTGATTTCATTAAGGGATTTTCTTCCGAAATTAGGAGTTCTTAACATTTCTGGTTCAGTTTTTTGCACCAAATCACCGATGTAAATAATGTTATCATTTTTTAAACAATTCATCGATCTAACAGATAGTTCAAGTTCTTCAACTCTCTTTAATAGATTTCTATTAAATTCAGGTTCACTTGATTTAACTTCCTTTACTGTCTCTTTAGGATCTTCAAAGTTTACAAACATAGAAAGCTGATCTTGAAAAATTCTAGCAGAGTAAGCTATGGCCTCTTCTGCATCTACAGTTCCATTTGTTTCAACTGTCATAATTAATTTATCATAATCTAATGCACTACCAGCTCTTGTGTTCTCTATAGAAAATGAAACTTTTTTTACTGGACTGAAAAGTGAGTCTATAGAAATTAATCCTAAAGGATTGTCTTCAGATTTATTTTTTGTAGCTGGAACATATCCTTTGCCATTATTCACAATTAGTTCCATGTGAAAATTTGTTTTTTCATCTAAGTTACAAATTACTTGCTCTGGATTTAAAATTTCTATTTCAGGAACCAATGTTATATCTTTTGCTTTAACTTCCTTAGGTCCTTTTACATCTAAAATAATTTTTTTTGGTCCACTAGATGTAGACTTAATAGCTAAATTTTTTACATTTAAGACTATATCAGTAACATCTTCTCTTACACCTTTAATAGATGAAAATTCATGTAATACTCCGTCAATTTGTATCGCTGTTACTGCTGCACCTTGTATAGAGGACAATAAAATTCTTCTAAGGGAATTACCTATTGTTTGACCAAAACCTTTTTCTAAAGGTTCGGCCGTAACATTAGCTATTGATTTGTCTTGATTAGTTTTTATATCTAGTTTGTTTGGTTTTATTAAAGCTTTCCAATTTTTATCTATGATATTATTTGAAGTTTCCATGATTTATACTCTCCTTTTTTTTGGCGGCCTTGCTCCGTTATGGGGCATTGGTGTTGTATCTTTTATCTGTGTAATTTTAAAACCTCTTGATTGTAGTGATCTTAAAGCAGTTTCTCTTCCTGATCCTGGTCCTTTAACTTGAACGCTCAAAGTTCTTAGTCCTTCTTCGTAAGCTTTTCCTCCAGCATCATCAGCAGCAACTTGTGCAGCATAAGGAGTTGATTTTCTAGATCCTTTAAAACCTTTAGCGCCTGCTGAAGACCATGAGATAACATTCCCACTTTCGTCAGCTATAGAAATAATTGTATTATTAAAAGTTGAATAAACATAAGCGATACCTGAAGTTACATTTCGCTTAACTTTCTTTTTTTTATTAAAAGAAGTTTCTTTTTCTTTGACTAAAAGTTTTTTAGTATCGTCCTTTTTCTTTGACAAATTTTTTTTCGGGTCTTCCTTTTTTTTATCAACTTTTTTACTAACGGTTTTTTTGTCTACAATCTTTTTATTCATTTTAACTTATTTTTTTAGTGGAGTAAGTTTTTTAACAGCAATAGCAATTGCTTTCCCTTTTCTAGTTCTCGCGTTACAATGAGTTCTTTGACCTCTTACAGGTAATTTTTTTTTATGTCTACTTCCTCTATAAGTAGCTAAATCAACTAGTCTTTTTATATTAACTGAAATTTCTCTTCTTAAATCACCTTCAACTTTATGATTTTGATCAATGTATTCTCTAATCTTCAAAACTTGTTCTTCTGATAACTCATTTACTCGCACTTTTTTTGGGATATCTAATTTTTTACAAATTTTCTGTGAAGAGTGTAAACCAATACCATGTATATAGGTCAGGGCGATACTAACGATTTTATTCTGTGGAATATTTATTCCTGCTATTCGAGCCATATTAAAATGAGTTCAAGTTCTAAATGCGTATTTATATTGCCTAAATATTTAAAGTCAACTCTATATAAGGT
>MDTA01008870.1_pt1 | contig 60962 bp, 58 predicted proteins | sample 811151 | NCBI WGS metagenome assembly MDTA01 (sample SAMN05326648, study PRJNA326480) | marine metagenome | isolation source: seawater | place: Indian Ocean: South | collected 2010 | reverse complement strand
TAAGCCAGCTTTTAATCAGGTGTCTCATGCGCAAGATCACAAATTCTGCGTCCAGGTAGCCTCACAGCCAAGACAAAACCCTACCGTACCCAGCGTGCCATGCTATGGCTGTCCAATCTATGGGACGCTGGCCATGTCTGCATTTCGTATAATTGTGAATAGTGTTACCGGGACCACCGTTGACGAAACCTCGTACGATCACTGTATGCGCAATAACGGTTATCAGGCGATACCGATGACTGAGGAGCAGTGGGAGGAGTTTAATAAATTACAGACGGTGGATAAACGTCGGGAGTATCTGCTTGAACTACTACAAAATACACAGCAAGGGCCGTAAGTAGAAGGGTCGTTTGCCGGTATTTCTCATGATAGCTCAAGAATGACTGGTGTATGATCCGACGCCTTTTCCTTACCACGGGGTCCTTTATCTATTTCGCATCCTACTAAGCGGTCTGCTGCCTGTGGTGATAATAGCCAGTGGTCGATCCGAACACCTTCATCTTTCTGCCATCGACCAGCCTGATAATCCCAATAAGAATAACCGACTTCGTTATGGAGGGATCGCCAGGCTTCCGTTAAACCAAAGTTAAGCATGGTTCGAAAGCGTGCTCTTGTTTGAGGTTGGCATAATGCATCGTTTGCAAATCGTGCTGGTTCATAACAATCTAATTCTGTTGGGCAGACATTATAATCGCCGCCCAGAACAACAGGCATTTCGGTCGGTAACAGGGTATCGCGGACATGGGCTATTAGACGGTCCATCCATGCTAATTTGTATGGAAACTTTTCTGTATCAATAGGATTACCGTTCGGTAGGTAGAGGCCACACACGCGGATGCCCTGGATTGTTGCCTCTATATAGCGCGCTTGCTCATCCGATGGGTCGCCGGGAAGACCTTTGCTCACATCCTCCATTGGGTGGCGAGATAAAATAGCCACACCGTTGTAAGTTTTCTGACCGTGCACCGCTATTTGGTAGTCTAAACTCTCAATTTCCAACCTCGGAAACGCGTCATCCACACATTTGATTTCTTGCAAGACCACTACGTCTGGCTTGGTTTCTTCCAACCATTCAAGAACACGGGGTAGTCTGGCCTTGATTGAATTGACGTTAAAGGTGGCCAGTTTCATAGCGCTACTCGATCCTTATAGTATATTTCCACCGTTGTCCGGCTGCCCCGCAAAGGAAATATCGGGCGCCATAAGTTGTCCAGGTAACGTAATTACCGGTTGGTTCGCTACGGTTTGATTGATCGCATCCCGTAATGCCTGATTTTCGTCCTTTGGTGCATGGCGGGAACGGATTTGTGTCAGTAATTGATGGTGATCAGGCAGATTCGTAATCAATTCTGCCGTGACTCCGTGCAAGACATTTTGATATCGCTCCCAATCCTCAGCCGATATGGCCCGATCAGCTGCAAATGTTACGTCTTTAAAATAGCCTTTACCGAACAAAACGATCAGGTAGCTCAAACCGCTGAACAAAAACCCACTATCGAGTTCATCCTCAGTCGGCAGGGCATGCTTATACAGGTCCAGTTTTGCCTGTAAGGAATCAGGCACGATAATATCTTCTCGTGCGGCTTTCCAATAATCGCTATCGTTACGAGTGCCCGTGCAATAATGCATCACAATAAAATCTCGAATTTCCGTGTATAGAGACTCAGATAACTTATTGTATCGATTTGATAAAACGGGACTGAAGTCTTTGTCTGGGAAAAAATCTACAATCCAGCCAAGCGCTTTATCGACAATGTAAATAGCGGTTGATTCTAACGGTTCGATAAAGCCACCGGACAGGCCAACCGATATACAGTTCTTGGCCCAACTTTGTTTTGCTCGACCAACTCTAATGGGAATAGCTCGAGGTTCTGCGCCTTTTGCCATAGGGCCCAAATGCTCTAAAAATTCTTGGGTTGCCTCGTCGTCGGTTCTGTGGGCGCTGGAAAAGACGTAACCGGTACCAATGCGTGAATAAAGTGGTACACGCCAGGACCATCCGGCGCCAAGTGCTGTACTGCGTGTGCATGGGTCAAGCCGGGTAGGTTCCAAATGAGGCAGTTGCACGGCGAGTGCGCGATCATTTAGCAAATACTTGTCATAGGGTTCAAATTCGACCCCCAGTGTTTGCTGTAAAATCATGCTGCGAAAGCCCGTACAATCGATCACCAGTTCCACTTCATGGCGCCCGCTATCTTGAAGTTGTACGGCGCTCACAAAACCGTCTTGATCGAGCTCAACGTCATTGACACTATCAAGAATGTGCGTGACACCGCGCTCAATACCAATTTCGCGTAAATATTTGGCAAATAGGCCTGCATCTAAATGATAGGCATAGTTCAGTACGCCTTCGAAATTCTCAGCATCTAAAGGTTTAGGACCTTTACGGCCTTCGACAATTGCGGTTATCGGCGAATGATAGATGCTATAATTGCCCGCACCGCCCGGGTCGTTGAACTTGTGAAAATAGTAGGCGGGATTATAACCAGCAATATCGTCTCCAAGCCCGTCGAATGGGTGAACATAGTTCAATGGATTTCCATTGATGTCATGATCCCAATTGGCGAACCGCACACCTAATTTAAATGATGCGTTGCAGCGTTCAATAAAAGCGGACTCGTCTAACTCCAATTCTTGGAACCAGCGTTTCATCGTCGGGACCGTGGCCTCGCCGACACCTACCGTTGGAATCTCAGGAGATTCTATTAGGCAAACCTCTACAGGTTTTTCAGCTCGGCTATTTAGCCGTGTTACAAGATGCACTGCCGCCATCCAGCCTGCGGTGCCGCCGCCAATAATACTGACTTTTGAAATGGGCTCGGCCATGAGTGTACAACTACCTATAAATTTTTTGATTCGTAAAGCTTATATTTCCGCTGGAAGAGGGGTCGGCGTCAAGCATCCGTTGGAAATATTATCAGTACGCCTAGACCGCGAAGGAAGAACCGCAGCCACAGGAGGAGGTCGCATTAGGATTTTGGATTTGAAATGAGGAGCCCATTAGGTCAGTCACAAAATCAAGTTCTGCGCCGCTTAATAAGTCTAGCGATGTATCGTCTACAATAACGCTGATACCGTCTCGCTCGAAAAGGTGATCGTCGGCGGTTGTTTCGTTGTCGAATGTAAATCCGTACTGATATCCGGAACATCCACCACCTGAAACAGAGACCCGAAGCATCATATTTTCAGTTTTTTCGGTCTTCATGATATGAGCGATTCGGCTGATTGCTGCATCGCTTATGCTGAAGCTCCGAGCGGTTGCTTTAGTATTAGTTGCGAATATATCGCTCATAAGTATGTTCCACGCGTGAAAAACATTTATCCTCTGCTACTTATAGTTGGTATGGAAGAGCAAAATGTCAATTAGAACTCTTATAAGAATGGCCATAAGTGCGCAATTGTGTTTTCAAATTTGGTTTGGATACTAAGTCCATGCAGTTCAACCTCGCGCCTTATGCAAGCCAGGCGGCAGAGAGCCGAGGGCGATTTTTCGCTGAATCGGAAAACGTTCGTCGCACTTGTTTTCAGCGTGACCGTGACCGAATTGTTCATTCCACTGCATTTCGGCGATTGAAGCATAAAACACAGGTTTTCATTTCACCCAGCGGGGACCACTACCGGACGCGCTTAACCCACACACTTGAGGTCGCTCAAATCGCACGGTCTTTAGCGCGTGCTTTAAGAGTTGATGAAGATTTGACTGAGGCATTGGCTCTGTCACACGATTTAGGTCATCCGCCATTCGGCCACGCGGGCGAAGATGCATTGGATGCGTGTATGAAGGAATTCGGCGGCTTCGATCATAACGATCAAACATTACGTATTTTGATCAAGCTGGAGCATCGTTACGCCAACTTTGATGGGCTCAATCTAACCTGGGAAACCTTGGAAGGGGTTGTGAAGCATAATGGTCCGCTCGCTGGGCCTGAGGCCGAGGAGCCCGTGCCACCGACGATTGCTGCTTACAATACAAAACAGGATTTAGCGCTCGATCAATTCCCATCTCTCGAGGCCCAAATAGCAGCTATCGCGGATGATATAGCATACGATAATCATGATTTAGATGACGGGCTCAGGGCCGGCATCATCAAACTTGAAATGCTTGAAGAGGTACCCCACGTAGCTGCAGTTCTTAGAGGTGTGAGTAAAGAGTATCCGGATTTGGATAAGCCTCGCTTAATAAATGAGTTGATTCGTCGATTGGTCGATTTGATGGTGAGTGATTTACTGGATCAGACAGAACGGAACCTGAAGCAGGCCGGGATACAGTCGCTCCAGGATGTGCGAGAAGCGGGGCATGTTTTGGCGCGATTCTCTGATCATATGCAATCACAGGATAACAAGATAAAATCATTTCTTTTCAATATGATGTATAAGCACCCTGCGGTTCTAGAACAAGCCTCTGCTGGGTGTGAGCGGCTGACTGACTTGTTTGAATATTTTCATAAACATCCGGAGCAATTACCGGAAGAATGGCTCCGTGAAGCAGCTGGTGCAAAGTCTGCGGTGACGGCGCGGGTCGTTGCAGATTACATTGCTGGTATGACTGATCGTTATGCCATTCACTTGCACCGCAATATGTTTAACGACAAGGCAGTGTCCCCGTGAATATTTTTTCCACGATAAAAGAGCAGGTTGTGGCTAGCATTAACGCATTGGCGGCAGAGGGAGAATTGCCGTCCGGTCTCGCGACTGAACGTATTGCAGTGGAGCCTCCCCGTGAAGCATCTCATGGGGATATGGCGACGAATGCCGCGATGGTTCTCGCAAAATCAGCGTCAATGAGCCCGCGCGATTTGGCAGATAAACTCTGCCAGAAATTGCGAGAATGCGAAAATGTTGGGGAAATTGAAATTGCTGGTCCTGGATTTATTAATATTCGGCTCAACCCATCGGTTTGGCGCAATTGTATTAAGAATGTCCTTCAGCAAGGTACATCTTTTGGTGCATCGACGATGGGCGTTGGTAAGCAGGTCAATGTGGAATATGTATCGGCGAATCCAACCGGGCCGCTTCATATTGGCCATGCGAGAGGAGCCGTGTTCGGAGATGTTTTGGCTACACTGCTTGAAAAGGCAGGCTATGAGGTTTGTCGCGAATACTACATCAATGATGCGGGTGGGCAGGTCGATGTTCTTGCTCGTTCAGCCTACCTTCGCTATCGCGAAGCGCAAGGAGAAGATATTGGCGATATTCCAGAGGGCCTTTATCCAGGCGTATATCTAAAAGCTGTTGGCGAGGTATTGTCCGACCGTTACGGTAATCGATTAATGACGCTACCGGAGGCGGAGTGGCTTGAAGAAGTCCGGGAAATAGCCATCAGTGAGATGATGGCACTCATTCGATCTGACTTGAGTGCTTTGGGTGTGAAACTTGATATTTTTACCTCCGAACGCTCTCTTGTGGATGCAGGTGAAGTGGATGCATGCCTACAAGAGCTTGAAGGCCGTGATTTAATTTATGAGGGTGTTTTGGAGGCGCCAAAAGGAAAGAAACCCGAAGATTGGGAAGCGCGGCCTCAGAGACTGTTTAAGGCTGTAGAATTCGGTGATGATGTGGATCGCCCACTCAAAAAATCTGATGGTAGCTGGACTTATTTTGCGAGTGATATTGCTTATCACCGCGACAAATATAAACGCGGTTTCCCCCGTCAGATTGACGTGTGGGGTGCGGATCACGGAGGCTATGTGAAGCGCATGCAGGCCGCAGTTAATGCAGTTACAGAGGGCAATGCAGAACTAGACGTGAAGATTTGCCAGTTGGTCAAACTTATGGATAAGGGTGAGCCGGTAAAAATGTCCAAGCGCTCGGGCAATTTTGTTACATTGCGCAATCTGGTTGATGAAGTGGGTAAGGATGTGGTGCGGTTTATTATGCTTACCCGAAAAAACGATGCATCTCTCGATTTTGATCTCACAGCAGTCACCGAGCAGTCACGAGACAATCCGGTTTGGTATGTGCAATACGCCCACGCCCGATGCAACTCCATTCGCCGAATGGTCGAAACGCAAATGCCCGGTCTGAATATTGGGGACAAGGCTCTTGCTAGCGCGGCCTTGGATCGCTTGAGCGATGATACGGAAGTCGCTCTAATGCGGATTATGGCTAGTTGGCCGAGAATAGTAGAGGCTGCAGCGGAAGCGCATGAACCGCATAGAGTTGCTTTTTACTTATCTGAACTAGCTTCAGCATTTCATAGCCACTGGAACCGGGGAAAAGATGAGCCGGAATTAAGGTTTATTATCGAGGATGATCCGGAGGTAACGGTTGCTCGATTTGCATTGGTACGCGCAATACAAACTGTAGTAGCGAGCGGATTAGCGATTTTTGGAATCGAGCCGGTTGCGGAGATGCGGTGATGCCGGTGGGATTAGATCCTCTTGAACGTGAATTGGCTGAAATCGATGCGGAGGTAGACCAAATCCGATCGGGGATGCATAAGAAATTCGGCATTTTTCCGATTATTATTTTACTCTCTGTCTTGGTAACCTTCAGTGGTTTGCTTTGGTATACCTATTCTGTGGGAGTGCGTGCAGGAAGTGAGGAAGCGGCGCCATATTTAAAATTGGACGGACCAATCAAAGTGCCGCCTCCTAATCCTGGCGGTGCCGTGGTTGCTCACCAGGAGAAAACCGTTTTCAATCGCGTTGGAGGTAATGCATCCAAAAAAGATGTTGAGCGAATTTTGCCACCGCCGGAGAAACCCATGCAGCCATCAGTTATTACTGCCCCGCCGCTGCCTGCGGCTAAGAAACGCCTAAAAGCATCAGTTGCTGCGGCCCCGCCGCCACGTGATTTAGAGAAACCGGAGCCTAACGTGTTGCCTAAACAAGAATTGGTGCGACCACCGGTCCGGCCTAAAAACAAAAAGTCACCGACAAAGATCACGCCAATCGTGCGGAAAGCATTAGTAGCAAAAAAAGATCCTAAGAGAAAAAAAGTTAGTGCGAAAAAAGTTGCGAATAGCAGTAAATTGGAAGGTAGTTTTCGTATCCAAACTGGTTCCCTTTTAACGAATAGCAAGGCGAAAAAAGCTTGGGGAGCACTAGTGGCCAAGCATAAAAAGTTATTGGGCGGTTTGAAATTATATGTAGTCCGTGCTGTAGTGCGTGGGACCGTTTATTTCCGCGTACAAGCAGGTCCGTTCAATGGTCGGTCAGCTGCGGCCGGTATTTGCAAAAAGCTAAAAAAGCGGGGCCAAGGGTGCATCGTTGTTAGCCCCCGATAAGACTAGTTCAAGCGCGGTAATATTTGGCTGTTCCGGTACGAGCCTTGATACTGCTGAGCGTAACTTCTTTGCCGCGATTAACCCTCTGGGATTAATTGTGTTTGCTCGAAATATCGAATCGCCTCCGCAGCTTCGAGCCCTGATAAGGGATTTCTCAGAAACTGTTGCGACATCGTGTCCGCTTATTCTGATCGACCAAGAGGGAGGACGGGTCGCGCGCTTAGGTCCACCGTATTGGGGCGAAACCAAACCAGCGAAAAAATTTGGCGATATTTATCGCCGAAATAAGGTACAGGGGCTTGTGTCTACACGTAGCAATGCGGTCATTCAGGGTGCGGAATTAGCGGATCTCGGTATAAACGTAAATTGTACGCCGGTGGCGGATCTTGCCTGGCCGGAAACTCATGAGATTATCGGTGATCGTGCGTTTGGCGGATCTGGTGAGGCTGTTTCGGCACTTTGTCGGGTAGTCTGCGAAGGCCACTTGGAAAGCAGCGTGTTGCCGGTCATCAAACATATACCGGGACATGGTCGGGCCACTGCGGACAGCCATCTTGAATTGCCGCGCGTTGACACGGCGCTGAAGGATTTGCAGCGTACTGATTTTGCTCCATTTTTGGCGCTTAACGATATGCCGATTGCGATGACTGCACATATTATTTACAGCGCGATTGATGCCATACGACCGGCAACATTGTCATCGACGGTTATTTCCAAGATCATCCGAGGCTTGCTTAATTTCGATGGTCTTTTGTTGAGCGATGATTTGGGTATGAAAGCATTGGAGGGTAGTTTTTCGGACCGTGCTTCTTCTGCGCTTAGTGCTGGATGTGACGTTGTTTTACACTGCAGCGGTATTCTTGAGGAAATGTATGACGTTGCTGAAGGTACTGGACCTTTAAAAGACCAATCATTAAAACGCCTCGAAAAAGCACTATCGTTTATCGATGCAAAACCTCTAGGATTTAGGTAACAGGGGTCTTCTCCGGGCACTCGATTTATCACACAGCTTTTTTTTACAAAAACCCTCAGGATCCAGATAATACAGTGCCCACTCCCAATTTTTTCTTATCTTTACCTGTGGCAGAAATTGTCCTTTGATCCCAGAATTATCGGTCCCTAACGCATTTGCAAAGCATGCTGAGCGTTTTTGTGGGCAGCGGAGGCTCCTAGTATGAATATTGAAGAAGAACTTCTAAGTGTACTTGAAACAAATAATAAGGCCGGTGATTTAAGTCAGCGCAACATTGATCTTGTGATGTACTTTTATGGATTTGGAGAGGATGAACGACCAACCCTGGAGTTCACCGCAGAGCTGTTTGGTATTGGAACAAGGGAGAGAGTTCGCCAAGTAATCAATAAAACCTTTCGTGATCATATTGGTCCTAATGATCTACCCAACCTGAAAAAATGTAGCGAAATTCTGCGCTCAAAAAGCAGTTGGCTGAGGAGTGAGTATTTGGAAGCGCTGGTGCATGAGCGGCTTGCGACTGCGTCGCACAATGTGGCCGGCATTATGGATTTGATTGGGGATATCGCACTTTGCAGCGACTACAAGATTTATGATCCGACCTTCAGCCTTTCAACGCGGCGGACGCTGACCCAATATGATGATTATTTCGTTCTAAGAGCAGACACGCTGAGACCCCTTAGAAGAGCTTTTAAAAAGGCCCGTTCTTTGCCCGGTATGCTTGGTCTAGCCAACACTCGATACCTTGTGGATTCCCCAAAAGGAGCGCCGCTCGATATCATTATTTCGGCAATCCGCTTGAATTTTAATTCCTGGATGACCCGAGATGGACAGCACTATTGGTATTGTTTTGAAGACAGAGAAAATGTTTTGGTTAATTTTGCTGCGAAAGTATTCAATTTAGCGGCGGAAATAGATATTAGGAGATTAGCCGATTGCTTCAGCAATGGATTAAGCGCTCGGACTAATAAATTCGATTATCCGGGTGAAGCGATCATTGAGAAATTTATACGCACATCCAACTATTTCGAATGTGAGGGACAACTTGCCCGTTTTGTCGGTGATCTTGAAGTGTTCACAGATATACAGTCCTCCATTGTTTCTCATTTAAGGAAAATGCCAACGGCAAGTTTTACGGATATACAAAGTCACCTTATTAAGGAAGGGTACGGAAAACCAAATATCAATAAAGCGTTAACATCTTCCTGTTTGGTTCATGTGGATCGTTCCGGCGGAAGAAGAAATTATAGATATAGTTTGGTGTCATCAGTTGCTTCTGATGTCGCGGCAAGCTCGCCAGCGGTTCCAATAGGTCGATTAGGAGAGTTCCAAAATCGTTTGAGAAATGTGGGAAGCCACGGTTCTGACCGGACGGTAGAAATCACCACACGCCGTGAGCATCATATTCTTCAAGAGTGGTTATTTAGTGGCAAAGAAGTAGAGGATTGCGCGATTTGCGGGCAGACGTTTAGCGTTAAAGCTTTGGTAACCGCGCATAAAAAAAAGCGTGCGGAGTGCAACGACCGAGAACGATTAGATCCGCATATTGTCATGCCGCTCTGCGAGTTTGGCTGTGATTTTTTATACGATCGAGGTTATATATATATAGAAAACGGAATTGTACGGGAAAATTCGTCCGTTCAATGCGGCCCTCATGAAAAAGAATATATAAGAAAAATTTTGGGACACTCACTATCGCCCAGATGGTTAAAAGGCGACCCGAGTTACTTCCGTAAACCGATCCATTAGTCAATAAGCGATGCTTGGAATATATAGTATCTCCGCTGTCCACAAGCTCTTAACTACCGCACAGGTAAAAAGTTACGAATCCAATCTTGGGTTTTTGTGGTTTCGCTAATTTATGCACACCTTTAAATGTAAAAAAAATACAAATAATTAATAAAAAACAGCTACTTATAAAGGTTGCGGGTGAATCTTGTCCTTGTTGTCTTCTACATGTTACCGGTTCTACAATCAGGTGGTTGCTATGTGACGCTGATTGGTCTTTTGCCAACCCATTTTTGGTTGGCTCGTGGTTTTGGAGCGAGGCTTACGTAAGCTTAATCGGAATGGCAGATTTAGAATTTGAAGAAGATCCCATCGCAGAAAAAGTATCGTTGCAGGACGATGCTCTGGTGCTCAATATTGGTGGCTTCGAAGGGCCCATCGATTTGTTGCTGACGCTCTCTCGCGAGCAAAAGGTTGATCTTACGAAAATTTCAATTTTGGAATTGGCAAATCAATATATTTTGTTCATTGAACGCGCCCGAGACCTCCGCCTCGAGATCGCCGCGGACTACTTGGTCATGGCGGCGTGGTTGGCATATCTGAAATCTCGCTTGTTGTTGCCGGCTGTAAAGGACGAAGAAGGTGAATTAAGCGCAGCAGAAATGGCAGCTAGACTCGCATTACAACTGCAGCGATTGGAAGCGATGCGAAATGTCAGCAAGAAGCTATTTGAGCGTCCGCAATTGGGAAGTGAATTCTTTAAACGTGGCGCGCCGGAGACGATTAAGGTCGTGCGGAATACTGTCTATCAAGTGGCATTATTTGATTTGCTTCGCGCGTATGGGGCTTTTCGGGATCGTGAGATTATTAAGGCTTTGCGTATTGATCCAAGCCAACTCCACTCAACGGAAAAGGCGCTTGGGTGGCTGCGTCAAATGATTGGCGATGTGCCAGAGTGGACCACATTGGAGACTTTTTTGCCGTCAGGCCTCGCTAACGGTATTGTCCGTAGATCTGCGATGGCCGCTACGTTTGCCGCATCCTTAGAGCTAGTGAAAGCTGGTGAGGCTAATTTAAAGCAGTCGGAACACTTTGCTCCACTTTATTTGCGTAGCGGTAATAAATCGGTGGCAGCTTAATGAGTATTGATCGGTTTCAACAATTACGCATTTTGGAGGCAATTTTATTTGCTTCCTCTGAACCTGTGGGGGAGCGCGTATTAAAGGGGCGCCTGCCAGAGGGGAGTGACTTAAACGACTTGTTAACTGAATTGAAAGGATTCTATTCGAACCGCGGTGTACATTTGGTTTCGGTTGGGAAAAAAGCCTGGGCTTTTCGGACGGCACCTGATTTGGCCGAACATCTGCGTGTCGATGCAGAAGTGAAGCGGCGTTTGTCGCGAGCGGCGATAGAAACCTTAGCGATTATTGCCTACCACCAGCCTATCACAAGAGCCGAAATAGAAGAGGTTCGTGGGGTGACGACGTCTAAAGGTACGTTGGATATACTGCTTGAGGCACAATGGATAAAGCCACGCGGCCGTCGCCGTGTGCCCGGTCGACCTATAACTTGGGGAACGACCGAACACTTTCTTGATGAATTTGGAATTGAACACCTAGATGACTTGCCTGGCATAGATGAATTAAAAGCTGCTGGTTTATTAGACTCTCGCCCTGGCATTATGTCGCTCGGGCGATTGTCCGATGGCGATATGAGTGAACCGGGTTCTAGCAGGGACGATGACTATATTGACGAAAAGACTCTTCACGAGGGAGTTCAGGATGAACTCGATAGTAACCTCCAAGATAAATCACTAAGCGATGCGGTTGAAGAAACCAAGCCACCGGTATAATTCCCGGCTTGCTATTGATAATTATTCTCAGTATTGGTAGCCGCTTTCATTAATTTACCTTGGTTTACAGATGGCGCCTTCGGCCGCATTGGAGTTTCTTGATATCAGCCACTCGTATGATGGAGTGATGGCTGTTCACGCACTTTCTTTGTCTCTCGCGGCAGGGGAGGTGGTATGCCTGCTTGGGCCATCGGGTTGTGGCAAAACGACCACACTGCGCTTGGCGGCCGGCCTTGAGAAATTGCAGCAGGGCGAAATTCGTATGCTTGACCGTACCGTTGCATCCGGTACTGGACTTAATGTTCCGCCTGAGTTGCGTGGCGTTGGATTAGTGTTTCAGGACTATGCGTTATTTCCGCATCTGACAATCGAGCAAAACGTAGGTTTTGGATTTAATGAGACGGATGGGAAAGCTAAACAGGAAGCCGTATATAATGTCCTGGAAATGCTTGGCATTGACAAATTTGCTGATCGCTATCCCCATGCCTTGTCTGGTGGACAGCAGCAGCGGGTTGCGCTTGCGCGTGCATTAGCCCCGAAGCCTCCACTAATATTGCTTGATGAGCCGTTCTCAGGCCTTGATAACCGGCTACGTGACAAAATTCGTGATGATACATTGCATGTTCTCAAACAGTCGGGTGCTGCGACACTGATGGTAACTCATGATGCGGAAGAAGCCATGTTTATGGCCGATCGGATCGCCGTTTTGAATGAAGGTTACCTTCAGCAGATAGGGACGCCGGATACGCTTTATTGTGCGCCTGTTAATCAATTTGTGGCCGAATTTTTCGGTGAAATTAATTACTTAACGGGTAAGGTCCAGGGGGGGAAGGTCGATACGCCAATAGGTTTTATTGTTGCCAAGGGATTACCGGACGGTGAAGATGTTGAAATACTAATTCGACCAGAAGCCGTTTGCCTATCGGCGGTGAATGAAGCGAGTGCGCAATGGCAGGTACAAGTAGTAGCTTCCCGTATGTTAGGGCGTACGAGTTTGATTCATCTACGTACCTGCCGGCAACCAGTCGGCGAAATCCACCTTCATGCTCGTATGCCAGGACGTTTTCTACCAGACGAACATCAAGCTCTGGCAGTAGAACTTGATCCCAATCAAACCTTTATTTTTCCCAAAAATTAATAATTTATAAAGTAGCCATCTTTTGCCCTAAGGCTCTCAACCTTATATGGTGTGCTCCTGGGGCTTTGAATTTCCACCTCAATAAGGAAAATATTCAAGAAGGAGAGATCGATGTCACTGGGTCCGTGGGAAATTTTGATTCTTGTAGCGCTCGCACTTTTGGTTTTTGGTGGTCGCGGAAAGATTTCGCAAATTATGGGGGACTTCGGGAAAGGACTCAAAAATTTCAAGCAGAATATCAAAGATGAGCCGAAAAGCGACAAGTCATTGGACGATGCAGAATCAGAGTCGACAATCATTGATGCCAAGGCAACCGAGGTGGACACTAAGGGGACATCTCGGGAAAAGGCTGACGCTAATACAAAATAGGGTGCCGTTAGCTCGATCTGTAGGCCGAGGCTGCGATGTTTGACGTTGGTTGGCCCGAACTCATGCTTATCGCGATTATCACTGTTCTGGTGGTAGGGCCAAAGGAACTGCCACGCGTGCTGCGCACTTTTACCATGTGGATTAGGCGCCTGCGAGAAATAGCCAGTGAATTCCTCTCTGGCCTTGATGATTTAGCGCGCGAAGCGGAGCTGGAGGAAATCCAGAAAGATTTGGCGGACAGCTCGCCCGAGTATCTGGTCGAAGATGTAGAAAAAATAATCACATCAGATTTGGATATGGAAGAGGAGTTCGAAACCATTAAGGACGGACTAGAAACCGATCTCGATATCAAACAGGTGGAGTCCGAAACAAAATCTCCTACAAAAGAACCTAAAATATGAGTGACGGGTCCAATCAGAACGATAATACGGACTTTCTAGATGACGAGAAAATGCCGCTTCTGGATCATTTAGTAGAGCTTCGTCAGCGGTTGCTTTTCGCAGTGGCTGCATTGGTGGTGTGTTTTTTTATAGCGTTTTACTTCGCCGGACCAATTTTCAATATACTCGTGGCACCGTTAGCGGATCTCTGGCAAGGCCAGACATCGAAACGCCTTATTTATACCGCGCTTCACGAAAAATTTTTTACTGACATTAAGATTGCCTTTTTTGCTGGGACTTTCTTGGCGTTTCCGATCATAGCTAATCAGCTCTGGAAATTTATTGCGCCTGGCCTTTATCAACAGGAAAAACGAGCCTTTTTACCATTTTTATTGGCAACGCCGGTCTTGTTTTTTGCCGGCGGGGCTTTCGTTTACTACTTTGTTTTTCCGGTAGCTTGGGCATTCTTTGCAGGATTTGAGCAGGCGGCGGTTGGCGGTAATCTTGCTATTGAATTAGAGCCGAAAGTAAATGAGTATCTTTCGTTGGTAATGCGGCTCATCTTTGCGTTTGGACTCAGTTTTGAACTTCCGGTATTGCTAACATTGCTGACACGCTCCGGACTTGTGACAGTAGAAATGTTAAAGCAAAAACGGCGTTACGCTGTTGTACTTGCGTTTATTGCGGCAGCAATCTTGACGCCTCCGGACCCATTAAGCCAAGTGGCGCTCGCTATTCCGATTATCCTACTTTACGAAATTTCTATTTGGTGCTCGATCCTAATGGACCGGAAAAAGAATAATGATGAAGAAGCCTAGGAAGAAAGAGATGACGAGAGCAAGGCAATTGTCGCTTTCGGCGAAGTAGTCGCTTATATATTCTGTATCCAATTACGCAAAAAAAAATTCATGCACGATATTAGATTTATTCGCGACCAACCCGCAGTCTTCGACGCTAAGCTTGCCAGGCGCAACCATGAGCCAGTTTCGGCAGCTATATTGGCGCTTGATGAACAAAGGCGTTCAGCCCAAACAGAGATGCAAAGGTTGCAACAACGCCGCAACGAAGCATCGAAGGAAATTGGCCGTATCAAAAGTGAAGGCGGTGATGCGGATATTTTGATGGCTGAAGTGGCAGGAATAAAAGGTAAGATGGCGGCTGCCGAAGAGGCAGAAAAAGAGGCGGCGACTGAGCTAAAAGCGGTTTTGGAAGTTCTGCCGAATTTGCCTGATGATGATACACCGGACGGCGTCAATGAAGAGGGTAATCGGATTGAACGTGAAGTCGGCCAAAAGCCGAGTTTAAGCCATCCAGCAGAACATTTTGATCTGGGTGAAGAGCTTGGACTTATGGATTTCGAAACGGCGGCAAGTATGTCGGGGTCACGTTTCGTCATTTTAAAAGGGATTCTGGCACGTTTGGAACGGGCGTTGGCGAACTTTATGCTGGATACGCATACCCAGGAATTTGGCTATATGGAAATGGCGTTACCGGCTTTAGTGCGTGAAAATGCGCTATACGGTACCGGCCAGTTACCGAAGTTCGCCGATGATCTTTATCGGACCGAAGACGATTATTGGCTGATCCCAACCGCAGAAGTCCCATTGACAAATCTTGTAAATGGCAAGGTATTGGACGGTAAGGATTTGCCCATACGGGTGACGGCTTGGACCCCGTGTTTTCGCTCCGAAGCTGGAGCCGCGGGTAAAGATACCCGAGGGATGTTGCGCCAGCATCAATTTAGTAAAGTCGAAATGGTCAGCGTGGTCCGTCCCGAAGAGTCAGAAACTGAACTTGAACGGATGACTAATTGTGCTGAAGAGATACTCAAGAGATTAGGGTTGGCCTATCGTTTGGTAACACTTTGTACCGGTGATATAGGTTTCGGTGCTGCTAAGACATATGACATTGAAGTGTGGTTGCCTGGACAGGGATTGTATCGGGAGATTTCCAGCTGTTCCAACTGCCGAGATTTTCAGTCGCGCCGTATGGGCGTTCGATTTAAGGACGCGGCCAACAAGGGCACGCAGTATGCTCATACTTTGAACGGTTCTGGCCTGGCAGTTGGCCGTACTTTGATTGCTGTACTTGAAAATTTTCAAAATGCAGATGGATCTATCACTATTCCAGACGTCCTACACCCTTATCTTGGTGGTATGACGCGTATCGAAAAATTTAATTAAGTGACTTCACAGGCCTTGGAGCTACCTATTGATCCAGCTGGCAAACGTATTTTGCTTGTTAACGACGATGGCATTACTGCGCCGGGTCTTAGGGTATTGGAGAAAATCGCACGGCAATTTTCAAATGATGTTTGGATCTTCGCCCCTGAAGTTGAGCATAGTGGGGCCGGACATTCTATTACGCTAAATGGTGCGATCCGTGTTGCTAAAGTCGGACGACAACGCTATTCCGTAGCAGGAAGTCCGACAGACTGCGTTTTAATAGCAATTAGTGAATTTATGAAGGATACGCCTCCCGATTTTGTATTGTCCGGAGTTAATCTCGGTAGCAATATTGCGGAAGACGTAACATATTCTGGGACTGTTGCAGCTGCGATGGAAGCAGCCTTACTTGGATTTCCTGCAATTGCTTTGAGTCAAGCTGCAGGTTACGGAAAGACCGTGCGTTGGCACGTTGCACAAAAGTTTGGTCCAGACATCGTCCGTAAATTGTTATCGATCGGCTGGCGTAAGGACGTATTTGTAAATGTGAATTTTCCGGATTGTGCGCCCGAAGAAGTCTCCAAGGTAATAACGGTAAAACAGGGACGTCGAAGTTCAGGTTATGAAATAATTCATGTGCCCGATCCGCGCGGGAAAACGTATTACCTCATTGGAGCGCCTCAGCGCAGCACAACCGTAAATTTCGGCGATGCTGATTACAAGGCATTAGAACGTGGCGAAATTGCAGTGACGCCGATGCACGTGGATATGACTCATGCGGGATCTATGCGTGATTTTGGAGTATTATTTTAGTATGTGGGTACTCTTCGAGATACCGGGAATAAATTAGGTAACAGGCCGGATATTAATACTGTGACCCTTGTGACCCAAAGAATTCGTTTGATTATTGCGTTACGACAATCAGGCGTGACAGATCCCGATATTTTATCGGCTTTTGAACGCGTGCCCAGGGAAGATTTTGTGCCCGAAACCTTCCGTCATCGCTGTTATGATGAAACCGCATTGCCCATAGGGCTGGGTCAAACCATCAGTGATCCGAATGTGGTCGTTCGAATGATATCAGCATTGGGGGTTGGTAAGCGGCTAAAAGTTTTGGAGATCGGCACTGGATCGGGGTTTCAAACCGCCATTTTGTCGCATCTTTTTCGGCGTATTTATACAATTGAACGTCATGCCCACTTGCTAGAAAAAGCCGAATCAAGGCTGAATTCTCTAAGGCGTTTCAACATAACAGCTAAGGCGGGTGACGGAACAAAAGGCTGGCCGGCGCAAGCACCTTTTGATCGAATTATTGCTGCGGCAGCAGCGCGAGAAATACCTGAATTGTTGGTGGAGCAGCTTGCGGTTGGGGGAGTTATGGTAATTCCAGTAGGGCCGGAACATGGCTCACAGAAAGTACTCCGATTGACCAGGACAAAGGATGGTGCAGATATTTCCGAGCTATTTGATGTTAGATTCTTGCCACTTGTAGATGGTTTACCTGAAAAGGATCTAGCTTCGGGAGATGTGCCTCTGTTGGCGGAATAGGGTAGAGCGGTGTGATTGGGCGTAAGTGCAGAATAGTGATGGGGGCATGTGTGGTGTTTGCACTGCTCGGGGGCTGCTCCATAATGGATGACCACTGGTCGGATGGAAGTCTTCTATCCGCAGGGCCGGGCACGATATCGTTTACTACACGATCTTATGAGGTACGCAGAGGCGATACTGTTTACGGGGTTTCTAAGAGGTTTGGATTACCCATACGAACCATCATTGAAATGAATAATTTAGAGCCGCCATATATTTTGAAAATTGGGCAACGCTTAGCAATTGGTCAGGCAGTATCCCCAGATTACCATCGGGTTAAGAAAGGTGACACGTTATATTCTATTTCGCGTAGTCACAAAGTATCGGTGAGTGCGCTAGCGAAGAGAAATAGGATTAAAGCACCCTATCGTGTTTATGTTGGGCAGCGATTGGATTTACCGATCGGACAAAAGATTATTCAGACAGAACGGACTAAATCTCGAGAAAAAGTTAGAAAGAAAATACAAAATTCTGCAGATCATACAAAGAAGCAAAAGCGCTCGTCGCGCTTAGCGCGTACGCAGAAAGAGCTTCGTCCACCACCACGCTCGTCATCGCGATTTTTGTGGCCTGTGCGCGGCAGGATTATTTCTAAATTTGGCGCAAAGGGTAAAGGGCTTCATAATGACGGTTTGAATATTGCTGCTGCTGCAGGTTCGCCGGTACTCGCTGCAGAGAACGGCGTGGTTGCTTATGATGGCAACGAGCTTGGCGGGTTCGGTAACCTTGTGTTGATAAAACACTCGGGGAACTTTGTGACTGCTTATGCCCATAACGCGGAGTTACTCGTGCGTCGTGGTCAAAAAGTACGTCGAGGTCAAGCTATTGCCAAGGTGGGGCGCACTGGTACAGTGGCTCGGCCTCAATTACATTTTGAGATTCGAAAAGGCCGACGGCCGGTAAACCCGCTGCTATATCTGTCTCGACGACACGCGCAAAAATAAGTAACGCTAGTCTAGTTTTTTGCCAAGGCGGCCCGCGATATCCTGAATGTATTGCCAGGCCACTCTTCCCGAACGAGATCCTCTGGTGACGGTCCATTCCTTTGCTTCGGTTTTCCACTGATCCTCGGGTATTTGTAGTCCGTAATGGGCAATATACGTGCCGATAATTGCGAAATATGTTTCTTGATCACAATTGTGAAAGCCAAGCCAAAGACCGAATCGGTCGGACAGTGAAACTTTTTCTTCGACAGCTTCGGATGGATTTATCGCTGTCGATCGTTCGTTTTCCATCATATCGCGTGGTAATAGGTGACGACGGTTTGATGTAGCGTAAAACAGAACATTTTTCGGCCGGCCTTCGATTCCCCCTTCGAGGAGCGCTTTAAGAGATTTATAACTAGCATCTTGGCCATCGAAGGACAAATCGTCGCAAAAGACGAGGCAAGGTCGCTCAGAATTTCTTAAAACAGATAAGAGTTGAGGAAGGCTTGGAATGTCCTCCCGGTGAATTTCGATGAGCGCTAGCCGAGCATTTTTTTGTTTAATATCGCGATTCACCGATGCATGGGCTGCTTTTACTATGTAGCTTTTACCGGTGCCGCGGGCGCCCCAGAGTAGCGCATTGTTGGCCGGTAAGCCTTGTGTGAACCTTCTGGTATTTTCTACTAAAGTATCGATTTGATGGTCTATCCCCTTGAGTAGGCTTATTTCTATCCGGTTTATATTCGCTACAGGTTCGAGCCACGCATTATCGGCTTGCCAAACGAAGGCGTCAGCCTTGGACAAGTCATTTGTTAATTTTTCTTCCGGAGCAAGTTTTTCCAGGGCCGTTGCGATACGCGCTAGTAGTCCGTTTGTGTCTGTTTCTTTCTTCATTTCTGGCCTTTCGATTGAGGGCTGAAGAACTTATTACGGCGATTTTTAATCAATCTATTGTTTCCCATAGCATCAGTGGCATATGTTCTCCAACCGCTCGGATGGTAATGCGAATTGAAATAACTGGCAGTGTGAGTATAGTCGCGCATCAATCGGCCAATCGGGCCATGGATTTAGGCCCAAAGGCCGCAGGGTGAGGAGTGTATTATGTTTATTTCAACTGCATGGGCGCAGGGCGCCGGAGGAGCTGGTGGCGGCGGCTTAATGCAAACCATCATTATGATGGCATTAATCTTTGGTGTTTTTTATTTTCTGATGATTCGTCCACAGCAAAAGAAGGTAAAGGCACATCGGGAAATGATTGGCGCACTATCAAGGGGCGATAAAATTGTCACCGCTGGAGGCGTTTTTGGCAAAGTGACCAAAGTGGTTAACGATCTGGAAGTTATAGTTGAAATTACCGAAGGAGTGCGTGTCCGAGTTGTTCGGGGTACGATTACGGAAGTGGTTTCAAAAACCCAACCAGCTAACGACACAGCAAAGAAATAGTCTTCTAGCGGGTTTGATGTATCCATGCTGAATTTTCCGACCTGGAAGAAAGTCCTGATCCTGATAATTTGTGGATTGGGCTTTGCCTATGCGACGCCGAATTTTCTGAAAGAGGGCACCATTAATCTTGGTAGCGATTGGTTGCCCGGTAAGCGAATGAATCTTGGCCTTGATTTACGAGGAGGTTTGCATCTGTTGCTCGATGTGGATATTGATTCCGTTTTTCGCCAGCAAATGGAAAATTTGAAAGCGACGACCCTCATTTCATTGCGGGCAGCCAAGGCGCGGACAGCGGGTATTTCCATCAGAGGAAATTCTATCGTTTTCAAATTAAATGACACATCGAAAATTGAGGAGGTGCGCCGTCGTCTGAGAGATAATGTGGGTAAGATAGACACCCAGGTTGAAGAAAACGGTGTGTTTCGAATTTCGTATTCCGATCAGTTTTTGGCAGATCAAAGAGAGGATATTCTTAATCGGACTGTAGAAATAATCAGAATACGAATAGACCCAGAAGGTGTGCTGGAAGCTTCTATTCAGCGGCAAGGGGTAAAACGAATCCTCGTTCAGGTCCCTGGTGGCGACGCGTCTTTAAAAGATCGTTTTAAAACAGCTAAGCTTACTTTTCAGGAAGTCTCGAGCATGCACTCCTGTGCCGAAGCGCCAAAACGATTGCGCGGTGGTACGACCCTGATGCGATCAAAGGACCAAGACGATTATGACCAACCTATCTGTTATGTGGTGAAAAAGCGTGTTCGCGTCGGTGGAGAAAATGTTTCAGATGCGTCGGCGACTTATCATGAAAATCGTCCGGCTGTGAACTTTCAATTTGATACAGTGGGTGCCCGTAAATTCTGTAAAGCGAGCCGTGAAAATGTTAATCGGCAGTTAGCAATTATTCTCGACAATCAAGTCATTAGCGCGCCAGTTATCAATGAAGCTATTTGCCAGGGGAGTGGTGTTATATCCGGGCGCTTCACTATTAAAGAGGCGCAGGAATTAGCATTACTCATTCGTGCTGGTGCATTGCCGGCCGCTGTAACACCCTTAGAAGAGCGTAGTGTTGGACCAGGCATGGGTCAGGACGCTATTGATGCCGGTAAAGCTGCCAGTATTATTGGTTTCGTAGCAGTGCTGATCTTCATGATTATTGTGTACGGGCGCTTTGGCATAATGGCTGACATTGCGCTGTTTATAAATGTAGGACTTTTGGTTGCCTTATTGTCAGCGCTTCAGGCGACCCTTACGCTACCTGGTATAGCGGGCATCGTCTTAACTGTCGGTATGGCGGTGGATGCGAATGTGCTTATCTTCGAGCGTATTCGCGAGGAAGTGTTGTCTGGGCGGACACCGTTTAATGCTGTTGAAGCCGGTTATAGCCGAGCGCTGGTCACTATTATTGACTCTAATTTGACTACCTTGATCGCTGCTGTTCTGCTTTACACATTCGGTTCCGGGCCTGTGCAGGGTTTCGCCGTCACACTTACATTTGGACTGATCACGTCGATGTTCACGGCCATTATGGTTACACGGTTGATGGTGGTGAGTTGGCTGCGCGCTAAGCAGCCCAAAGAATTGGTGATTTAGGGGAAGAAAAATATGAAGAGATTACGGCTCGTCCCCGATAACACAAATATTGCTTTTATCAGCAAACGCTACATCGCATTGGCACTTTCCGCATGCCTACTTCTGGGTTCATTCGGTTTACTAGGTGGTAAGGGACTCAATTTGGGTATCGACTTTTTGGGCGGTATTCTTATGGAGGTGAAAACCAAAGGTCCCGCCGATGTAGGCGCGCTTCGCAGTAAGATTGGGTCGCTAGGCTTGGGCGAAGTTTCCATTCAGGAATTTGGCGCTCCGGACGATGTGTTAATCCGCGTTCAGCGCCAAGAAGGCGGTGATAAACAACAACAAAAAGCCGTTAAAATCATTTCTGATGCCATTGTGGACGATGTGATTGAGTTTCGTAGAACTGAAACAGTTGGTCCGACCGTGGGTAGTGAGCTGAAACAGTCCGCCATCTTGGCGATTTTAATGTCTATCGGTGCAATCTTGCTCTATGTGTGGTTCCGGTTTGAATGGCAGTTTGGCTTGGGTGCGATAATAGCGCTCACCCATGATGTCATAACTACTCTTGGGCTCTTTGCACTATTGAACTTAGAATTTAATCTTGCATCTGTAGCGGCTCTTTTGACCATTGCGGGCTATTCTATTAATGATACCGTTGTGATTTATGACCGTGTGCGTGAAAACATGCGCAAATACAAAAAAATGCCGCTTACAGAACTTTTTAATAAATCCGTCAACGAAACCCTGGCTCGCACCGTGATGACTAGTGTGACAACTTTATTAGCATTGACGGCGTTGCTAGTTTTCGGTGGTGAGGTTATTCGGGGCTTTTCCATTGCGCTCATATGGGGTGTATTAATCGGTACCTATTCATCGGTTGCCTTAGCAGTGCCGATGCTACTGTACTTAAAGGTTCAGCGTGCGGATGATACGGAGAATTCCGCACAAGCTGCTTCTTAAAGGTGTGGATAAGACGTGGACGTAACTCCACTCGTTCCCGACGGCTTTCAGCTCATAGATAGTTATGGACTGGGGCAATTTCGTGTGGCTGGCGACCTATGGCGCCAAGCAATTATCGTTTTACATGAGCAGACCGTGAAATGGTCGTTGCGATCGGTTGCAGAGTTGACGGTAGAATCTCTTGCGCCGGTATATGATGCGGATCCCGCTATTGAAATACTGTTGATTGGGTGTGGTGACCGGATGGCTCTGGTGCCTGCTGCGTTCAAACAGGAATGCCGTGCGAAAGGTTTTGGGGTCGACACTATGGATACTGGCGCCGCTTGTCGGACCTATAATGTTCTGATGGCGGAGGGAAGGCGGGTAGCCGCGGCTTTGTTTCCACTCAGAGGTTAAAAAAACGGGACCCGAAGGCCCCGTTTCTTATTAAGTTGGTAATCTTGGATACGAGGTATTAAGCCAAGTTCTGCGCGCCGACCATGCAAAAGAGCATTGGAATAGAGAGCAGTGTATTTGTGCGTGAGAATAGCATTGCTCTTCGTGCGCAGGCGGCTTTCTCGTCATCGTCAGCTTCAACCATGCCCAGTGCTTTTTGCTGGGCAGGCCAAATGACAAACCATACATTGAACCACATGATAACACCGAGCCACATACCGATACCAATCAAGGTAATGGCAAGACTTGGCTCTTTTAAGTTTAAACCCAGAGAGAACGCATCAACAATATAACCGTTCAAGTGGGCCAAAATCAGACCTGTTAGAAGTGTGGCCATCGCACCCCAGCGGAACCACCATAGTGCTGCTGGAGCGATTACTTTGCCTATAGCTGGTTTTTGGTCGTCAGGAATGTTCGGCATATTCGGGATTTGCACGAAATTGAAATACCACAAAATGCCGATCCACATTACACCGGACAAGACATGCAGCCAGCGGAAAAGAAATTTTGCGAATTCTGGGTGGCCGTATCCGCCAGAGTAATACAGATAAAATGGGACCAACGAGAGTATAAAACCGGCGATGATCGTGTTGCGTAAGCTTGTAAGTATTGCAGCCATGATGGAGTAATCTCCCCCTAATATTGATCAGACACAGCGAAATTAAATCGCCTTCGCATTCCACCACTATCAGCGGACAGTCTGCGAATCATGAGAAACTTTAGGCGGAAAAGAGGTTATTGGGAAGGCCCCAATTTTCAAACAGGGACCTGAATTTGAGGCTCATTCTTGCTAAAGTGCTTATATGGATTTGACGACACAGGATATTTATTGCAGGGAGCTTGCGCGCGCCAATGATTGGGAGCGTTACTTGGTAAGCCTGTTCGCTCCTGCTACGCATCGTGCCTCCCTATGGGCTATTTATGCGTTCAACCATGAGGTTGCAAAAATTCGCGAAACCGTCACGGAACCTATGCTGGGAGAAATTCGCTTGCAATGGTGGCGTGAGGCGATCGAAGGTATCTATACGGGTACACTGCGGGAGCATCAGGTGGTGCTTGCACTGGCGACTGCAGTTGAGCGTGGAGATCTGCCACTTAAGCAATTTGATGCATTGATAAACGCGCGTTCAAAGGATTTGAAAGATATACCGTTTGAGACTACGGCAGATTATATGAAATATTTGGAACAATCTTCGGCGCCTCTGCATATACTGGCGTTACGCTGTTTGGCAGCAGAGCAGGAAGCCGCTATTGAATGTGCTACAAAAGTTGGGACTGCCTATGCCTTGGTGGGTGTCTTAAGGTCAGCACCATTCTTTTTTCAACAGAACCGTATCCCGTTCCCTAGAGATCTGATGGATGAGTATCACATTACAGAGCGTTCACTCTTTGCTTTAACACCGCTTCAGGAACTTACTAGTATGGTATCGGTTCTCGCCGCTAAGGCGGAGAAGTTATTAAATGATGCTAGAAAGATCAGTATTAGCCGCGCTGCACGTCCTGCGGTGCTAGCGGCAGCACAAGCGTTGTGGCATCTAGCCCGATTAAAGAAAGCTGGATACGATCCTTATGATAGAAGAGTGTCGGCTTCCATCCCGTTTCATGAGCTACGATTAGCGATGAAGATGTGTCTAGGGAAATGGAGCTGAAGGTATTCCGCGCTAAATCTGCATTTATTCGGCGGCGCCTTGCGTATGGAGCATTCCGCTAAGCCATCTTTCTAAATCATTAAGCGCGCGTGTGGCATAAGCTAGTTTACGTTCACGTCCTTTGATTTTTCGTTTACCTTCTGGAATGGGCGGCGGCGGGAAAAGACCAAAATTGACGTTCATTGGTTGGAATGTGTCGGCGTCTGCCCCACCGGTAATATGGCCCAAAAGTGCGCCCAGTCCGGTTGTAATTGGCGGTGCTTTCATCTTCTGGCCTTTTCGCTCAGCAGCCGCAAACCGCCCAGCGAGAAGTCCTATGGCGGCAGATTCAACGTAACCTTCGACGCCGGTGATCTGGCCCGCAAAGCGCAGCCGCGGCGCAGAGCGCAGTCGCAGGTATTCGTCCAGTAAACGGGGACTGTTGATGAAGGTATTACGATGTAGTCCGCCTAGCCGCGCGAAACGGGCATTTTCTAGGCCGGGGATTGTGCGAAAAATACGAGTCTGCTCTCCATAGGTTAGCTTGGTCTGGAAGCCAACCATATTGAATAGTGTGCCTAGCGCATTGTCCTGGCGCAACTGTACGATGGCATGGTCCTTGACCGTGGGATTATGGGGATTGGTAAGCCCTACAGGCTTCATCGGTCCATATCGAAGCGTTTCCGGCCCACGAGCGGCCATCACCTCAATGGGCAGACAGCCCTCGAAATAGGGTGTGTTCTCTTCCCATTCCTTAAAGTCAGTTTTTTTCCCGGTAATCAGTGCATCAATGAAGGCCAGGTACTGCGCATTATCCAAGGGTAGGTTGACATAATCTTTTCCGTCGCCACCATCGGAAGTTTTGTCATAGCGCGATTGAAACCAGGCTTTGTCGAAATTGATACTATCCCTATAAATAATTGGGGCGATGGCGTCGAAAAAGGCAAGAGCATCTTCGCCGGTTAGATCTAAGATGGCCTTGCTCAACCTTGGCGAAGTAAGAGGGCCTGTTGCGATGATTACGCTATCCCAATCTTTTGGTGGTATTCCTACTACTTCACCGCGCTCAATTGTCACTAAAGGCTCTTGCTCTAGCGCCTCAGTAACCGCTCTACTAAAGCCGTCACGGTCTACCGCTAACGCACCACCAGCCGGAACCTTATGAGCATCGCCTGCAGCTAATATTAATGACCCGCAACGTCGCATTTCTTCGTGCAACACACCGACCGCATTGGCCGTCGAATCATCGGAACGAAACGAGTTAGAGCAGACTAACTCCGCCAACCCGTCAGTGTTATGCGCATCTGTCCCACGTTCTGGGCGCATTTCGTGCAATACCACAGGCAGCTTAGCTCGCGTAATCTGCCATGCGGCCTCTGAGCCTGCGAGTCCGCCACCGATGATGTGGATGGGCGATATTTGATTAATCATGCTAAAGGAATTAGCACGACTTTATATACTGAGTTAAAAAAAATGAGAGGTCATTCATGGACCGTTATATTCGCGACGACCTTGCCGATATTCTACTCGGCATCGAGTATGACAATTTGCCGGAAGATGTAATTGCTTTTACCAAACGCGTGATCCTAGATACCATGGCGTGCGCGATGGGAGGCTATGATGGGCCTCCGACAAAGATTGTACGGGGCTATGTGGACCTTTATGCAGCGTCAGGGGAGTCTACTGTTCTTTGCGATGGGGGCAAGACTAATAGAGTACTGGCCACATTTGCTAATGGCACAGCTCTGCGTTACCTCGACCATAATGACTATTGTTATCGTCGTGATCCGTCACACGCGAGTGGTAATATCGCTGCAGCTTTGGCGGTTGCAGAAGCGGAAGGCTTAAGCGGACGGGATGTTATATTAGGTACTGTAGTCGGTTATGAAATGCAGCTCCGGCTCAATCATCATTGCGGCTCCACCTGGGAGCGCGGTTGGGCGAGTGCAACAAATCTCGCTATGTCTGGTGCGGCATTAACTTCGAAATTGATGGGGTTAGATGCAACACAAACCGCAAATGCAATTGCCGTGGCGGGTAGTCACAATAATACGCTGACTGAATCTAAGCATGGTAACATCCCAATGCTGAAAGCAACATCAGAGCCGTATATCTGTAAATCTGGTGTTGAGGCAGCACTAATGGCAGCCAGAGGACTTACCGGTCCTGAGCAGATTTTCGAAGGTCGTTGGGGTTGGATTCCTGTCATAGCCGGTAAGGCAGACGTTGAAGCGTTCACTACCCCGATAAATGATCACTATATGATTACCGAAACCTGCCTAAAGCCCTATGCCGCAGAGATGATGACGCAGTCCTCCATTCAGGCATCGATCGACCTGGTTACCGAGTATGAATTTGATCCGCTAGAGGCGAAGCATATTGAGGCGCGCTATCATGATTTCGCGCTCAAAAAACCTTCCTGGGACCCGAAAAAATTTAACCCGCAAGACCGCGAGACTGCTGATCATAGTTTTCCGTATTGTATAGCGGTTTCATTGTTAGATCGTGCATGCGGGGCTGAACAGTTCACCGATCAGAAATTAAAAGATAGTGATGTTAGGACGGTTATGTCTAAGATTGAACTAACTGTCGACGATAGTCTGACGGAACTGTTACCGGAAAAATTCGGTACTGCGATCAAAGTCACTATGCCCGATGGCACTGAGTTTGAAAAAATCTGCGAAACCCCGCCAGGCCATCCGGAAAACCCTATGAGCGATTCGGAAATCGAGGCTAAGTTTCGTAGATTATCCAGGCACCTTATGAACGCAGATCAAATGGACCGAGCAATCACGGCATGCTGGAATATTGATCAATGCGAGGACCTTGGAGCCTTCACCGCACTGTTCACGGTTTGACATAGTGCTTGGATGCTTGTTGCTTTTAAAAGGTACTATGAAGCTTTTCTACGTTTGCGTATTTGAGTTGTCCCTAACAACTGCCGTAAGAATTGGCCTGTATAGCTGCCGTCGACTTGAGAAATTTCTTCGGGCGTTCCGCAGGCGACTAATTTGCCGCCTTTGTCACCACCTTCTGGACCTAAATCGATTACGTAGTCTGCGGTTTTAATAACGTCTAGATTATGCTCAATCACCACAACTGTGTTACCGTTACTGACAAGCGCATGGAGGACTTCGAGAAGCTTTTTTATATCCTCGAAATGTAGGCCTGTTGTGGGCTCGTCAAGAATATAAAGAGTTCGTCCGGTGGCGCGCTTTGCTAGCTCTTTTGCAAGCTTAACCCGTTGTGCTTCACCACCTGAAAGGGTGGTCGCCTGCTGACCAATTTGGACATAGCCTAGGCCTACTCGATTCAGGGTTTCAAGCTTATCGCGTATAGACGGTACAGCGGAGAAAAATTCGGCACCCTCTTCAACAGTCATCGCAAGAACATCGGCAATAGATTTGTCTTTGTAACGGACTTCTAATGTTTCGCGGTTATAGCGTTTGCCTTTGCATACATCGCACTGGACATATACATCGGGTAAAAAATGCATTTCAATTTTGATAACACCGTCACCCTGACATGCTTCGCACCTGCCGCCTTTCACGTTAAAAGAAAAGCGACCCGGTGCATATCCGCGTGCTTTGGCTTCGGGTAATCCTGCATACCATTCTCGGATCGGCGTAAACGCTCCGGTATATGTCGCGGGGTTAGACCGTGGTGTGCGTCCAATTGGTGATTGGTCAATATCGATAATTTTGTCGAGATGTTCCAGCCCTTCAATTTTTGTATGCACGCCGGGGACGGCCCGCGCGCTATTGAGCCGCCGGGCAAGTGCCCGATATAGGGTTTCAATGGTGAGGGTGGACTTACCACTTCCTGATACGCCGGTGACGCAGGTAAAAGTACCTAAAGGGAAATCTACCGAAATATTCTTCAGGTTATTGGTTGTTGCTCCTTCAATCCGGAGTTTAGGAGCAGTCTTTGCATTCCGCCTTTCTTGCGGTACGACAATTTGCCGAAATCCAGTCAAATATTGTCCGGTTAGGCTTTCGGGCGCTTTCATTACTTCCTCTGGTGTACCAAAAGCAACCAGATGCCCACCATGGCGCCCAGCCCCTGGGCCAAGATCGACCAAATAATCAGCTGCGCGCATCGCTTCTTCGTCATGTTCGACGACGATGACCGTGTTGCCGAGATCTCGAAGGTGCTGCAATGTCTCGAGCAATCGACTGTTGTCGCGTGGATGCAGGCCGATAGAGGGCTCGTCAAGAACGTAGAGGACACCCATGAGTCCGGAACCAATTTGCGACGCAAGCCTAATGCGTTGGCTTTCGCCGCCTGATAAAGTGCCTGAACTACGATCTAAAGTCAGGTACCCCAGCCCTACATTCGCCAAGAATCCTAAACGCTCGCGTATTTCTTTCAGAATTCGTTCGGCGATATGTTTTTGATTCTTAGTGAGTGTCTTTTCAACAGATGAAAACCATTCGACGGCTTGGCCGATATCATAAGTACAAATTTCGCTAATGTTTAGGCCATTGATTTTGACGGCGAGTGCTTCAGGTTTTAGTCGGGCACCTCCGCATTTTACGCAAGGGTTCTTGGTTTGATAGCGTTCTAATTCCTCGCGGGTCCATGAGGAATCTGTTTCTCGCCAACGCCGAGCCATATTGGGAATGACGCCCTCAAATGGTTTATTCGTTTTATAATTTCGGAGCCCATCGTTATATTTCATCGTCACATTGTCTTTACCGCTACCGAATAATATCGCTTGTTGGGCGTTCTCAGTCAGGTCAGAGAAGGCGGTTGTCATATTGAAATCAAAATGTCGAGCAAGGCTTTCAAGAGTTTGCCGGTAGTAAGGTGAGCTTGAGTTAAGCCAAGGTGCGATGGCTCCATCAGCAAGCGTCTTAGACCTATCGGGAACAATCAAATCTTCATCGAAGGTCATTGTAGTGCCAAGGCCATCGCAGGCGGGGCAGGCTCCGAAGGGATTGTTAAATGAAAATAATCTTGGTTCTATTTCGTCGATAGTAAAACCGGAAACGGGGCAGGCAAAACGTGCAGAAAAGATTATTCTTTCACCATTGTCAGCGTTTTCCGCTATGGCGATCCCGTCTGTTAAGTCCAAAGCTGTTTCTAGAGAGTCTGCTAAACGTTCCGCCAAATCGCTTCTCAGGACCACCCGGTCAACAACCACCTCAATATCGTGTTTGCGTTTTTTATCGAGCGCTGGTGTTTCGTCTAATTCGAATAAATCACCGTCAATTTTTACCCGCTGAAAACCACGCTTTTGTAAATCATTCAGTTCGCGACGGTACTCTCCTTTACGTCCTCGAATGATTGGCGCTAACAGATAGAGCCGAGTGCCATCTTCCATGGCCATAAGTTTGTCGACCATTTGACTGATTGTTTGGCTCTCTATCGGGAGCCCCGTAGCAGGAGAGTAAGGCGTGCCAACCCGGGCGAATAGGAGCCTGAGATAATCGTAGACCTCGGTTACCGTGCCAACTGTAGAACGAGGGTTCCGGCTTGTTGTTTTTTGCTCGATAGAAATCGCTGGGGATAGACCTTCGATTGAATCCACATCGGGCTTTTGCATCATCTCCAAAAATTGTCGTGCATAAGCCGAGAGGCTCTCCACATACCGTCGCTGCCCTTCGGCATAAACCGTATCGAAGGCAAGCGAAGACTTGCCGGAGCCTGACAAACCGGTGATGACAATTAATTTGTCGCGCGGCAATTCAATGTCAAAATCTTTAAGATTATGTTCGCGAGCACCGCGGATGCTGATCGAGTCGGGCATTTTGATTCGGAATTCCTGGATTAGGAACGATTTGAGCTGTATTGCTTTCAACCTGCAATATAGGTCCGGTGGGGGTTAGAGACGATAGTTTTATCTGTGAATTGTGTGGATAGCTCTTGGCGAGTTAAAATTGGTGTTAATTAGGCAATAATGCTGCAATCAACTCTTTGTTTTGACGAGGAAGCGATGGCCGGAAGCGTAAATAAAGTAATTTTGGTTGGTAATCTCGGTCGCGAGCCGGAAGTACGCACCATGCAGAATGGTGGTAAGGTTTGTAATCTTTCCGTTGCGACTTCTGAGCGCTGGAAAGACCGCAATAGTGGTGAGCAACAAGAAAAAACGGAATGGCATAGAGTCGTCGTGTTCGATGACCGTTTGGTGGATGTTGCAGAGCGTTATTTGCAAAAGGGTTCAAAGGTTTATCTTGAAGGCGAACTGCAAACGCGAAAATGGACCGACCAGAGTGGTCAGGAAAAGTATACGACGGAGGTTGTTTTACGGCGTTTTCGGGGACAACTCACTATGCTTGATTCACGAGGTAGTGGTGCCGGTGCAGGTGGCGGATACGATTCACCACAAGAGTACTCGCCTCCTCAAGATGCCGGCCCAGCACCAGCTGGGGGTAGTGAGTTAGATGATGAGATACCCTTTTAATCGTTCATTCATTTGTTGAGTATGGGTTTAGGTGACACCACATCCTTTCTGGAATGTAGGGCTAAAAAACCGGGTCATTTCAATTATAATAGAGCTCTACCGCTATCCTGAGCGAAGGACTAAGGGTTACAGATTTGTTGGTATTGAGATCTGCAACGAATGATATTTTCTGTGCTCATCTCGGGTCACCATATAAATCAAAAGAGCCTTAAGACCGGTGTATTCAAATTTATGGGAAAGAGATCTTAAAATATAAGACTGTTGCGGAGGAAACGCAGGGCCGAGATATTGGTAATATGAGGTTTATGGGTACACTACAATTCGGGCTTTCGTTGTAGCTTTGTCAGAAAGCGGAGAGAAAAAAGTACTCTTTTCACCTGGCGCACGTATTATCTTGTAATAGGCGGGCGCGGCTCGTGTATTTTGCCGATGAATTATTGTCGTAACGCAATCCAATTCCTCTTTTCTTAATTCTTCTTTATTTCAGCATATTGTCGCCTTATTCCGGTTATACTATTGAGTATGATGTTGATCGATGCTGTTTTTGACAATAGAACTGTAGTTAAAATAAATTTATTCTACGTATAGAGGAAATAAATATTATATATATTTTATTAGATATATCCAATATTACGATTTGAAGAATTTATATTTAGATTATATTATTTTTTTGGAAGGTAATTATGAAGAAGTTTCAGTTTGTAATAGCAGTATTACTAGTGGGAATTCTTGGTGCTTGCACAACACCGCACGCAGATTATGTTGACGAGCGTTTGGGACTTAAAGAGGCCTGTCTGCTTTTTTTATGTGAGAAAAAAAGGCCGACAGTAAAAGTTTCGAAAGATAAATTCCGGAAAGCTCTTTACGAAGAATATGTGAAGCTAGCAAAATCTGAGGCTAAAGACGGGGATTGGCGTTCAGCACGGTTTTTTAGTGATAAGGCTATTTCTGCTGCAAATGGCAGCGAAGGTCCGGATGTTGGTGGTAACAATATTGGTAATGCCGCTGCTGATACTGGTAACAAAATCAAGGGTATAATTGGTCCTGATGTCCCGGTTTCTAGGCATTGGACTGGCATTGAATGGCTGCTTCGTCCCCTCAATCGTGAGTGGAGTAATCGAGGGTGGGGTAAGGACGAAAATGTTGCTCAGTCATACAAGGCTCTTTTAAAGGCGCTCAAGACTGACGCTCCTAAAGCCAGGCCGAAAGTCTGCGCCAAGGCACAGGTTGCTTTTGATAGCTGGCTTGAAGAATTAGAAGAATTTGTACAGCCAAAAAAAATTGATGTCGCCTACACGAGTTTCAAGGAAGCATTGAAAATTTGCCAGGGGCCCATAGCCATGAGTTTGGACCCGCGTACTTTCATTCTTTTTTTCAACCATAATAGTGCGGTTTTGAATGAGGGAAGCAAGCGTATTCTCGAGACCGTTACGGACTATGCGAAGAAGAAAAGGGCAGCGAAATTGGTCTTGACCGGTCATACGGATACCTCTGGTAATTCTAATTATAACCAAGGACTATCCCTTAGACGTTCGAATGCGGTCTGGAGCGCGTTAGTCGATCTCGGTATTCCGGCCAAAAATATGAAGGTCTTCGCGAAGGGAGAGTCTGATCCCTTAATTTCAACGGGTGATAGCGTGAAAGAGCCTCAGAACCGACGCGTTCACATCGATATCAATTGGTAAAGCAATCTGCAAATAGCGATTAGCCTGGTTCGGCATCAACGTAGGACCGGGCTAATTTTTTATGTAAATTTACCAAATCCGAATCACTTGTTAGATAAGTTTCGGTAATCGTCGAGCCTTTCAAAAAGGATAATTAAGTTATTGATAATAAAAGAATAAATGGCCTCTGACGCACCTTGTGATGTGGCGTTGGGAATGGTACTAATTTTTTGTTTAAATTAGCTGTAATGTGCCCAAACTTTTTAGGCTGTTTCGGCTATTTCAATTTGCAAACCTGCTTATAAAGGTCTGATGTGAGCCAACCGCCACAGAGCGACGAACCCAGCGACTTGATGCAGATTTCTGTCGAAGAGGAGATGCGCAGCTCCTATCTCGATTACGCGATGAGCGTGATCGTTAGCCGTGCGCTACCGGATGTCCGTGATGGGCTCAAACCGGTTCATCGACGCATACTCTATGCGATGAAAGAGAACGGTTATGATTCTAGTAAACCGTTTCGTAAATCTGCTCGCATTGTTGGTGATGTGATGGGTAAATATCATCCCCACGGAGACCAGGCGATTTATGATGCCATGGTACGTATGGCTCAAGATTTTTCTATGCGGCTGCCTCTGATCGAGGGGCAAGGCAATTTCGGCTCTATGGATGGTGACCCACCAGCGGCCATGCGTTATACCGAGGCGCGCCTTGCGAAGGCTGCGGAATCTTTACTTGACGATATTGATAAGGAAACCGTCGATTTTCAAGCCAATTACGACGATTCTACTACAGAACCAATGGTGCTTCCCGCTCGTTATCCAAACATGTTGGTCAATGGCGCGGGCGGTATTGCTGTCGGCATGGCAACGAATATACCACCGCACAATCTGGGCGAGATAATAGACGCCTGTATAGCAACTATAGACAACCCTGAAATTACGATTGATGAAATTCTTACTATGGTGCCAGGGCCTGACTTTCCAACCGGGGGTCTGATTCTGGGACGGTCTGGGATACATTCTGCTTTCCATACAGGTCGAGGATCTGTCGTGATGCGCGCTCGCACGCATATTGAGCCATGTTCGAAAGATCGCGAAGCCATAGTCGCTACCGAAATTCCCTATCAAGTGAATAAATCACGTTTGATGGAGCGTATCGCTGAAATAGTTCGAAACAAGACTGTTGAGGGCATTTCGGATCTTAGAGATGAATCCGACCGCGAAGGGGTTCGGGTTGTCATAGAGCTTAAACGTGAAGCCATGGCCGAAGTCGTCTTGAACCAGCTATTTCGCTATTCGCCGCTGCAAACGAGTTTTGGCGTGAATACGTTGGCGCTTAATAGCGGCAAGCCGGAAATGATGAATATTAAGCAAATCATTTGCGCATTTTTGGCTTTTCGAGAGGAGGTCATAAGTCGACGTACTATTTTTGAATTACGTAAGGCCCGCTAGCGGGCTCATGTCTTGGCAGGCTTGTTAGTTGCTATCAGTAATTTGGATCCGGTAATCGAGCTTATCCGGAAGGCAAAAGATCCATCAAACGCGCGTGAGCAGTTGATGGCAATGGCTTGGCCGGCCAGTGATGTGGAAGCGTTTATTAAAATCATCGATGATCCGGGCCGTGGGGTTGTAGAAGGCAAGTACAGCCTGTCTGAAGCACAGGCGCGAGCTATTTTAGAGTTACGGTTACAGCGTTTGACAGGAATGGAGCGCAAAAAACTTGAGGACGAGACCCAGGAAATTGCTGGACGTATTATGGAGTATCTCGAGATTTTAAGCTCTCGTCCCAAATTATTGGACGTGCTGCGTGGCGAATTATTAGAAATGCGTGAAGCCTATGCTACGCCGCGTCGTAGTGAAATTATCGAGGCAGAATTCGAGCACGATGTTGAAGACCTGATCCAACGAGAAGAGATGGTCGTAACGGTTACCCATGGTGGTTACATTAAACGGGTTCCCCTCTCTACCTATCGGTCTCAAAGACGCGGTGGTAAAGGGCGTGCAGGTATGAGCACCCGCGAAGGCGATTTCGTTTCGCAGGTATTTGTGACATCTACACACACACCAGTACTATTTTTCACCACCCGTGGTATGGTTTTCGAGCTTAAAGTTTATAAATTACCATTAGGTGGACCGCAGGCCCGCGGTAAAGCGATGGTAAATCTTTTGCCATTGGCTGAGGGGGAAGTGATTTCGACCATCATGCCTTTACCGGAGGATGAAGGTGTTTGGGCGGAATCACAAATAATGTTTGCGACGTCGAAGGGCTCGGTGCGTCGCAATAAACTTTCAGATTTTACTAATATAAAGGCTAATGGCAAAATCGCAATGAAACTCGCTGAGGGCGATGCATTGGTTAATGCGCGTGTATGCAGTGAGGATAATGATGTGCTGATGTCGACGCAAAATGGAATTTGTATTCGGTTCCCGGTGACTGATGTGCGCGTGTTTAGCGGTCGTACGTCAACCGGTGTGCGCGGTATCAACCTCAGTGATGATGACGATGTTATTTGGATGTCGGTATTACAGCATACCGAGAGTAGCTCGGAGGAACGCGAAACGTTTATTCAGGCATCGCGTGCCAGGCGAAGACTTGAATCGCGAGAAAAGGATGCCTGGAAACCAGAGGATTTAGAGCGGGACCAAGAGCGTGCCAGATTGTTAGAAACGCCTGAGTTCGAGAAAATGACTGATTCAGAGCAGTTTATTCTCTCAATATCGGATGCTGGCAGAGGTCAGTTAAGCTCGGCATTTGAGTACCGGCCGGCAAAACGCGGTGGTAAAGGCGTATCTAATATGGATGTTGGTAAAGAGGCAAAGGTTGTTGCTGCATTTTCGGTCGAAGACAACGATCAGATTATGCTCGTGACCGACGGTGGTAAACTCATTCGATGTCCATTGGACGAAGTCAGCATCAAGGGGAGGGGCTCCCAAGGTGTTTCTGTGTTTAACGTGGAAGAAGAGGAGAAAGTGGTATCTGTCGCGCGGCTTCGCGATATGGGTGAGGAAGAAGAGGGCGATACTGATGTTGATGGGGCTAGTGACGGCAATGTAAATCGTGTAAACGGCGATGCCGATGATTCTAATAAGGTTGATAACTGATGGCGCAACGAGTTGGCTTATATCCGGGGACTTTCGACCCTATTACCAACGGTCACTTAGACATTGTTGAGCGCGCTACTGCGCACTTGGTGGACAAACTTGTCATTGCAGTTGCCATAAATGTTGGGAAGTCTCCGGTATTTTCGTTTGACGAGCGCGTGGCGATGGTCAAGAACGAAACAGCGGTCATCGCGAAAAAATATAATACGGAAATCGAAGTAAAGGGTTTTCAAAATTTGTTGGTGGACACTGCTAAAGAGTTTGGTGCTACAATACTGATTCGTGGTTTGAGGGCAGTATCGGATTTCGACTATGAATTTCAAATGGCCTCGATGAACCGCCACTTAGAACAAGAGGTGGAGACTGTATTTCTCATGGCGAGCGACCGTTATCAGTTCATCGCGTCAAGTCTTGTTAAAGAGGTATGTCAACTTGGTGGGGATATTGAGCAATTCGTGCCTAAGAATGTTGCTTTGGCATTAGGTAAAAAATATCAGGCATAGAGTTTCTTGGCTGATCAGTGCAAAGGCTCTTTTCCTTGCTTTTGGATTTCTGAACACACGGGTTCTCGCAGCTATTTAGCTCCTCATTTGCCCATTAAATAGTTCGTTAGATAGTTTTGCATTCCTCCACGGATTGCATTTAGCGATTTGCTCTTAGTGAGCCGACGTTGATGATAAACTCTTAAATTATCGTGCCGGTGGTTGAGGGTTGTTTGCTGGATTGGTATCGATCTTCGATAATTTGGCAATAAATTTTTTATCAGTCATCGGCTTTAAATCTGCCTCAAGTGCATCGGCCTTACTCTTTGCGTAGACTTCATCTCCTTCAATATGGAGAGTGAAAGCTTTTATATATTTTGCCTTCTTTGCAGGATCCTCAATCGTTTCTTTGGTCCAAGCATAAAGTGGATATTTACCTTCACCGAATTGCTCAGCTTCTGCGACATAGTTCGCGAAGGCATCAAATTGACAAACTAGTGTAGCATTATGTTTTTTCAGAATATCTGTTAATGGCTCTAGGCTAGGATGCTCTGGGTTTTGTCTCGCTAATTCTGAAAGTCTGTTGTCGAGGCCAATTCGTATTTGGTATTGCCAGTTATCGCTCAAGAATTTTCTCCTATCCTCCATCGATCTATTGATCATAAACCTCAGGATTGATTAGAAATTGTTGCTCGGGACGTTCGCCCTCCAGAATACGGCAGGTCGTTTTGGCAGCCTGGCGTGCGGTGATGCGGATGACGGAATTCGTCCGTGATGAAACATGAGGGGTCATAACCAAGTTAGGTGCTTTGAGTAACGGTTTATCCGATGATATTGGCTCCGGATCAAATACATCAAGCCCTGCACCGGCAATTTCGCCATTTTCGAGTGCTTTGGCTAGTGCAATTTCATCGACTACTGTTCCGCGGCCTGTGTTTATAAAAAATGCCGAGGACTTCATTTTGGCAAATGTCGCTTTGTTGAAAAGGTGGTGATTTTCATCACGGCCCGGAGTGTGGACACTTACAACGTCAGCTTTCTCTAGTAACGCATCCAGCGTATTGATCCGTTCGATATCATCGTCAAAAGCCTCGTCCGGCGCATGGGGGCTGTAGGCGCAGAGTTTGGCCCCAAATGGCCGCGCCATATTCGCAACAAGGCGGCCGATATTGCCCAGACCCACAACCCCGAATACTTGTCCTGCCAGGCCGTCTACCCGGTATGCATTTTGTGACCATATACCCTGTTTCATTTCCTGATCTAGAGGAACAATCCGTCGCACGACTGCTAAAACTAAAGAGAAAGCTAGTTCAGCTGCCGCTTGTGCATTTATGCCTGCGCCATTGCAGACAATAATGCCACGCTCGGTTGCCGCGGGGATATCGATAGAATCGAGACCGACACCAACTTTGACGATACATTTAAGATTTTCAGAGGCATCCATTACCGCTGCTGTGACCTTTGCTCGTCTAACAACGATGGCATCAACCTGCTCTCGAGAGGCGGATTCTATGAGTTCATTTTCAGGTGATGGATTATTGGAATCAATGACTTGGATATTGCGTTCTTCGAAATATTGCATCCCAGATTTACCGATACCGTCGGCTGTAATCAGTACTTTTTTGTTCATTTTATTATTCAATATCCAGTCTTAATTTACTGATTTTATTATATTTTCTGACCATTCGCGCATAAAGCGTTCCTTGTCTGGGAAGTGGACACTCATCCAGAAATGCCGCGCACCAGCTTCTGCAGCCTCTTTGATTTTGTGCGCACAGTCATCGGGCGTCCCCACAATGGCGAAACGATCAGCCAGATATTCTGCAAGGCCAAGTTCTTTAACCAGTTTGCCGTTATCGTTGCCCGGAATTTGGTGCTGTTCAAATTTATATTCCCGATAAACCTGCTCAATAAGAGGGATCATATTGTCAGGTATATGTTTACCTTGGGTTGTAAAACGCCCGAGATGCTTGGCGCCTGATGCTAAAGAATGCAGAATATTTTCAATTGCCTCGTCCTTGGTAGAAGCGACATTTACCCAGGGAAACCAGGTTTTGTCGATCTTATCAAAATCCCGCCCGGCGCGTTCGGCGCCACGTCTAATGCAGTTAAGGGCATCTTCTATGACCTCAGGCAAAAGACCGGTTTGAATAATTACGCCATCTGCAACCTCACCGGCAAGTTCCAGTGTTTTAGGGCCCGACGCTGCAACATAAAGTGGAATGTCTGCATGACCCCAGGTTAAGCGCGCTGTTTCGCCCTGAAAAATAGTTTCTCCTATTGTCAAAAGCTCGCGAATAGCTGAGGTATAGGCTTTTGTCTGGGCCATGTTGGCCGGTTTAACGCCTGCATTGTGGACGGAACTATCGCCAGTGCCGATCCCGAGTAGAGCTCTGCCCGGTGCTATTTCTTCTAAAGTTGCGACCCCGGAGGCAGAAATAGCGGGATGACGGGTAATTGGGTTAATCACACGGGGGCCAACCTTAACCCGTTCTGTATTTTGCAGTGCTACGGCACAAGCTAAGAAAGCTTCGCGATAAAGAGATTGTGAATCACCAATACCAACGGCGTTGAAGCCACATGCTTCTGCGGTTTTACACCAAGAAACAAACTCGTCGAGCGCATTTGGGAGGAGGGTTACGGCGAAACCGATTTTTTCTTCTGAGTAGAGATACATGGTCAGCAACCTGTCTTTTTTAGATTAAGAATTATGGGCGACCTATCGGTGCCCTCCGTTGATACAGATTAAGTCAGTGGCTTTATCGTGCGGTGTACAGGATATATTTCTTTGCCGCTTTTTTTAAACATAGTCATTTGAATTGACCAGGGTGTAGAACAAAAGCAGCCCTGCCTGCGGTATGACGTTATACGGATTAGCAAACATACGGTCGTATTTTGCCCATCAAGTATCCATACGAACGCTATGATCGTAATTAAAAATTTTAATCGAAATGCAGGGAAAGGCTATTGATGTAATAGGCAATTTTAAAGCTACAGGGGAGGCAGAGCCTTGTCTCCTGCAGCAGCTGGCTGAGTAAAACTGCCATTATTTGGTTGACGTGTTGCTACGGTAATAGAAATTGTAGAGCCTCCTAATCGGTCCGGGGCAATCTGAACAGTAGCCGTACGGTTCTGGCGAACAAATGTCAGCACACTTGTCGTTGTTAAAACACTTGCCACTTCTTGCCAACCGAGTGGAGGCATTTCTTGCTGATAGAATGCGAAAATTTTGCCGAGGTTCGGTTTAGCTTTCAAAACTAAACGACCCGTCCAAACATCTTTGCTACTTAAAACTAAAGATTGACTAGCATCGAACTTTGACCCCGCCGGAATGGGGATGTCCGTTGTCGGCTGAAAGCTAGCGATTTCTGTATTGCCAGATGTACCTGGCGCGGTCGGTATCGTGATATCCGTACCCAAACAGCCGCCGATTATTAGAGTAATTGAAAATATTGGCAGCAATAGGCGCTTTGTCGGGAGTTTCTTTTGAATTTTCATCTCAATAACTTGCCGTTCTTTCATTGAAAGTGATTAAACTTGACCGGCCGTTTCCCATTCTGAGATTTTTTTTAACATTCTGCATCTTTTAGCCAAGTAGCCCGGATGAACAATTCTGCCGATTGTATTGAGTTGACGCCTCGTTCTGAGATATTTGAATGCCTACCGATTATAATTTTATCTTCAGATCCAATTTTTCGATCGTTTGTCATCTACACCCTCGGTGCTAAATTCATCCCAAATATGGCATAACTCAAATATGACTGCGAAATAATCCAGCTCTTTCCTTGTAGACTTTGACAATTACATTAAAAGAAATTGAAAATTTCATTAAAATTGGCAAGGCTAGGTTAATTTTAATAAAGTAAAAGAAAGTAAATATCAAGTATGGATACTGAAATATCTAAGATAATGGCTAACGATGAGAAATATCTAGCCACTCTAAACCCAGTTGACCGCGCAATAGCGAGCCGTTTTTCTGCACGAGCTTTTCTCAAGACACCAGTGGAACAGTCTGAAATTGAACATTTATTAGAAGTTGCCGGTTGGGCGCCCAGCGGTACGAATATGCAGCCATGGCAAGTGTACGTAACGTCGGGAGTTGTTCAGAAAAATTTATCAGATGCTATATGCAAAGCGTTTTTTAGCGGCGAAAAGGGGCATGACCGGGGTTGGAAATACTACCCTGATGAATTTTTCGAACCCTATAAAGGTCGTCGCCGGGCTTGTGGAATTGGTCTTTATCAGACGCTTGGCATCGGTAAGGGCGAAACAGAAAAAATGAAGCAACAGCGCGCTCGCAACTATAAGTTTTTTGATGCCCCGGTGGGGATGATCATCACAATTCATCAAGATTTGGAAGTTGGTAGTTGGATGGATTTAGGCATGTTTCTGCAGAACGTCATGGTTTCTGCGCGCGGGCAAGGCTTGCACACTTGCCCGCAAGCGGCGTTCAGCGACTATCACAAAATTATTCGCTCTCATCTAAATATACCAGATGATGAAATCGTAGTTTGTGGCATGTCGTTGGGTTATGGAGACCCAGATGCCGTCGTAAATAGTTTTAGGCCAGAGCGTGAGCCTGTTTCCAGTTATGCGCGTTTTATCGGCTTTGAAGGATAATAAAGGTATGGGAGAGACAGCTTTAATTGTTGGGGCCGGTAGTGGATTAAGCGCTTCCTTCGCTCGCCGTTTAGCAAGGGAAAACATTCGCGTTGCCCTTGCAGCCCGCAATACTGATAAATTGTCGGACTTAGCGAGTGAAATTGACGCTCAGTGTTTTGCCTGTAACTGCTCAGATCCAGATGAAGTGGGCGAATTATATGAATGGTTCGACAAAGAATTCGGCATTCCTTCACTCGTATTGTTTAACGCGAGTAGTAGGGTCCGGGGCTCTGTGGAGGAGCTTGATCCGATTGCTGTGCGGGACGCAATAATAACGACATGTTATGGGGGTTTTTTGGTGGCGCAAGGTGCTGCTCGTCGCATGCTAAACGCAGGTGCAGGGACAATTTTGCTGAGCGGTGCTTCGGCGAGTGTAAAGGGGTATCCGCAATCCTCCACCTTTGCCATGGGTAAGTTCGGTCTCAGAGGCCTTGCGCAAAGCATGGCGCGTGAGCTAGCACCTAAGAATATTCATGTTGCGCATTTCGTAATTGATGGCGGTATTAGCAAAGGACCGAATGACCGACGGTTAGAGGGTAAAGCCGAGGATGGATTGCTCGATCCTGATGCCATTGCTGAATCTTACTATCAGGTCTTTCGGCAACATCGCAGTGCCTGGACCTGGGAATTGGCGTTGCGACCTTGGGTAGAAAGTTTCTAAATTTCCAGTTGCGTCTTGCCAAATAACGGTGTCACCGTTTTCTGTTTGGCTAGGCTTTTAAGATCTATAAATAGATTTTCCGCTTGATACTCCGGAATAGAGTACAAAGCACAATCCAGAAACTTTGTTCTAAGTTCTTTGTCTGACATGGGGTTGCTTGGTCCGCGCGCAATCATATGCTCAATCTTTGCATGATGTTGTTGACCATGCGTTGTCGTTATGACCACCTCGCCACCATATTTATTCGCCCAACTGGCATTCATGTCTGGATGTGCTTTAGCATGCACACGTGCCATCAGGGCTCTTACATTTGGTGCTTTTGTGGCGCTATCTGAGAAATGGCTGAGTTTGGGCCAGCCGTCTGTCAAGGTTCGGGCGAGGAGATAGTGAATACTCCATTTTGCTTCCAGTCCCGAATTTGGGTCTGGTCTGTTGATATGGTCGTGACGGCTTTGTTCGCTAAGGACATCGATTCGCTCAATCATCTCAATACTAAGTGAGTGTTCGGCGACCAGTGAGCGGACCATTTCTATGAATGGATGGGTGTGGGCACCACTGGGATAAAGTTTTAGGCAGACACCCGGGTCTAGAATTTCTGGTGGATCGTACCACTTTTCCAATGCGCGTTCTGGCCTTGCGATGTTGGTGCCCAGGAATACATCGAAGAATCCTTGGTTAGCTTCAAAAGCCAGTGCGTTAGCCGTAAATCCCTCTTTTGCCGCTAGCGCAGCAAATATGGCGTTTCGGCCTGCGTGACCCGCATGCAACGGTTTGGTCATGGTGCCAAAATTAGCCCGAATACCTGATGCCAGGGATGTTGCAATGGATAGGGCTTGCGCGGTGATAGTTGTGTCATATTTCAGCAATGTACAACAGGCGGCGACCGCTCCGAATATCCCAATAGTTGCGGTACCGTGCCATCCTTTATCGTGGTGGGCGTAGGTGACAGCGCGGCCGAGTTTGTAGGCCGTTTCAAATCCGACGAGGTAGGCCCTAAGAATTTCGCATCCGCTTGCATTAGTTTGTTCGCCAAGTGCGAATAGGGAAGGCACTAAAGCGACAGAAGGATGGCCCATCATGTTTTGGTTCATATCGTCAAAATCGAGCGCGTGTGCGGCGGTACCGTTCAGTAATGCCGCATTTAGAGGATCGCACTGTTGGCTTCCGCCGATGATGTGGCATGGGCCTTGCCCTAAGGATGCTGTGCTGGCGATGATTTTTGCCGTATTCGTGACTGCGCCGGCAAGAGTAACACCTACTGTATCGAGAATTGCTTGTGTGGCGGCTTCAAGACATGCATCCGAAAATGCATTCGGTGCAGGTGAGCGAATATGTTCAGCGAGGTGGTTAGCGAACGTCATCAATTCTAGGGGTTAGCATAGATTCTTCCCGCAAATAAAAAAGAAAAGGGGGAAGGCTCGCAAGGAACCTTCCCCCATTAACATAGAGTACTATGTCAGATTATTTTTTTAGACTGGTCCAAAAAGATGCGGCCGCCCCCTTGAGTGCTTTGCCCATATACTTTTTACACCATTTGATGTCTTTGCTTTGCCCCACCTTTTCTTCCAACTCTTGGAGGTAGCAATCCCAACCAGCCTGAGCTTTAGCCATGTTTTTCGGATCAAACTTCAAACCACCGCGCTCTTTCATCGTCTTCAGACGTTGAAGACCACCCTTGGCTTTTTTCCAGTCTTTTTTGCCAATTTTGTGTTGCTTGCGCGTATCTGGTTTCGGCGCATTACCGCTTGCGGCTTGGGCAGCTTTATTAGCGAAATAGCGGGCGTCAGGATGATCGCCTTCTTTAGCTTCTCTTTTCGCAAGCTTGATATATTCACTGTGCAGCGTTTTTGTGAACGTGCCACCCTTTGGTGACAAAGCCGCCGCTTTATCAATCTCGTTCGAAGAGGTGATAACACAAGCGTTTAGGCCCATCGCTAAACACCCTGCGGCTAGAATTTTAAAAATTCGCATAGTTTCTTCCCTCGTATCAAAGTTGTGTATCAAACGATACAATAACTAAATTCTTTTTCAATAAGCATGAGATCTAAATTTCGCACGGTATTTGTTTGAAAGCCAGTACGAATTTTATTTTCCTTGCAAGTAATTCTGCAAAGAGACCGCCTATTCCTGTGGGCATGAGTTAGCGGATTCTGTGTTCCGGTGCAATTGTTTACGTAAATTTTTTTAATTCTTTTGAAAAGTATGATACCAAATTGACCCACTTTTGATGAACCAAAGCGCATAGGAATGTCTCAAGTGCGCCTCTGACAACCTTTATGATTTGGTCACCATTCAACCCCTGTAGTGAAATAAGGGCTCAGAGGATCTTTCACGATTGCCTCTAAGCCCCTGATATAAATGGTGGGTCGGCAGGGGTTCGAACCCTGGACCTACGGATTAAAAGTCCGTTGCTCTACCAACTGAGCTACCGACCCAACAACTTGCGTGGCGGAACTTACGGAAGCCTAACCAAGTGGTCAATGAAAGAACGGATGCCATTTAATTTTTTCGGTATAAAAAAACCGCCGCCAATTGCGACCGGTTTTAAAATCGCTAGGTGAAAGCTAGAAAAGCGCTGGCAATCCAGTGCCGATGGGGGTTGTTAAGGCCACCGAACCGAGAAAGAGCGGTACGGCTATCAAAATTGCTTTTAATGCTGTCATTTTACGGCTCCTTTCAATTATCTGCTCCAGAGGTTGTCATCTGGATTGATTGGAGCATACAAAAATGGGGAAAGAACATCAGTGACAATGGTCACAGAATCAAAATTTCTAGTCCATTAGATAACATAGTATATTTAGATTCCGCGGAATTCTTCTACTATATCGTGAAGCACTTCCAAATCAGTAATGATCAACGCATTATCTTTGCGTTCCATTAATTTTCGCTTTGTGAGATCGCTGAATACGCGTGCAACGGTTTCGCGCGTTGTTGAGACCCGGCTTGCAACGTCGCCATGGATGGGAACGGGCTCTATTTTCGCAGTATTGTCGTCAAGTATTTCTTCCTGGGCTAAGCGGAGTATTTCTGCATGGACCCTATTGTTTGCGCCGATTGTACTTAAATCCATGATCCTATCGGTAGAGGTTCGAATGATTTGAGCCATTTCCAACAATAATTCCAATGCAATTTTAGGATATTCAAGAAGCAAATCTTTAAAAGGCTGTTGGCTTAAGGAAGCTAACACTGAATCTTCGAGTGCAACGACGTTTGCCGAACGTGGTTGATTGTCCAGTGCGGCTAACTGTCCGAAATAACCTCCGGCTGTCATCTCGTCGAATGTAATTTCGCGTCCAGACAGTGAAAAATTGACCACGCGAACTTTGCCCGAGACGATAAAGTAAACGTCGGAACTTTTACTTTGACGATCAACGATGACTTCCTGCTGACCGACCAATCGCCAATTACAGCGCTGCTCGAGATTTTTTAGGTCACTTTCGGTCAAGCTATCGAGAAGTTTGATGCCAGATAGAGACTGTGCTTTGCTGTCTCCCATGTTCCTGCCTGTCCCTTTACCTGCGTTCTATAAGTCTATCGTCTAAATAATTAAAATTCGATTTTTTTCACTCTCTTTTCACTAACGCTGCATTTTCAACTTGGATGCGCCACGCCAGAATACCTGCATTTAGAATAGAGAAAACCAGCGCTATTAGCCACATTTGCAGCGCCATAGGTAGTAATGCGATTTCCAAAACCACGATCAGATAATTCGGATGTTTTATCCATCGGTAAGGTCCTTTTCGTATTAGCGGCACTCCTGGAAGATCGATGATCTTGGTACTCCAATAGCGTCCAAGCGAATATAGAACCCAGAAACGCCCCACTTGAACAAGACCGTACACGCCTATCAGAGGCCAAATTATGAGGTCATCTAAGGAATGTGAGTCCGCCGCAACTGCAAAAGCGGTAATTGTAAAAATCCAGCCTGTGTGAATTGCTATCATTATCGGATAATGGGATTGCCCGACCTCTTTACCTCCTTCAGAGAGCAACTTTTTAGTGTTGCGGCTGGAATGAACAAGCTCGCCAAGCCTCTGCAATGTAACCGCTAGTATTATCCAAAGCGTAAGGCTCATACATCATCTTTCATTAAAACAAAGCTGGCGCTGAATCCAGGACCAAGTGCTGCCATAAGAGCGTGGTTCAAGGGACCGTGTGAAACTGCTTCTTCAAATACGAAAAGGGCTGTCGGTGCTGACATGTTACCAAAATTTTTCATCACTTTTCGCGCATAACTGAAGCCCGGTGCTGGAGGCTGAATTTTTTCGTCGAGAGCATCCAATACTTTGGCGCCGCCTGGATGAAAAAGAAAAGTATCTATATCGGTAATGGCTTTGGATTGCTGGGTTAAGAAAGAATTCAATGGAACCATAAGTTCATTTCGCACTATGGCTGGAATATCTCTACTGAATAGGACGCCGAACCCGTCATTTTCGATATCCCAGCCCATAACTCCCAAAGAAGCCGGCCAAATGTGCTCTCCGGAAGCTACAATTGCTGGTCCAGTGCCGTGGGTCCCCAGAATAGCTGCCGCTGCACCGTCACCAAATAGGGCAGTAGCGATTATGTTAGCTTTCTTTTTGTCGTGAGCTCGGAAGGTTAAGCTGCATAATTCTACAATGACTAGGAGCCAGTTTGAACCGGGGGCAGCTTTTGCCAATTCCGCGGCGCGTGCGAGACCAGTTACTCCGCCAGCGCATCCAAGCCCAAAAATAGGTAACCGCTTTATATCGGTGCGAAGCGCAAGTCGTTCGCACAAATGAGCATCCAAGCTAGGAGTTGCAAACCCCGTACTCGATACCGCAACGATCCCGTCGATTTGATTAAGGCTTAATGCAGACTTTGCGATACAGTTGAGGACTGCCTCCTCGGCCAAATTAGTCGCTGCTTCCAGGTAGAGGTCGCTACGTTCCTTCCATTGGTGATCCTCATAGAGCCATTCTAGTGGAACACAAATGTGTCTCTTTTCAATTCCGGCGTTGGTATAGGCTTCCGCGAAACGCTCAAAGTTTTGGAAATGCTCTGCGAACATTGTTTGTCCCAGATTCAGGGCATCCGATTGAGTCATAATATTTTTAGGATTTGCTGTCGCGAGTGCACGAACTTTTGGATGTTTCAATAGATTGCCTCGGGGCACTGAGAATTTTACTTTTTAACCCTATATGAATTTTATCCCAAGGGCGATCATGTGGTAGGGTGTCCAGCTAATTTAATAATGTAAGATTGACAAATTGTGACTGACCAACTTTCAGAATCGAATTCAGATAAACCAAGCCGGCCAAAAGGCGTTCGTCGTGCGCGGGTAATACGGCGGCTCCGCGGGTATTTCCTGGCTGGTGTGCTCGTGACCATGCCGTTAGCCGTCACCTTTGCAGTTGCGCGCTGGTTTATTTTGTTTGTTGACAGCAAAATCGTTCCGTTGATCCCGGAGGCATGGAACCCAGACACCTATCTTAGAGACCATGTAGGATTTGAAATTGGTCTGCCGGGTTTAGGTGTTGTGGTGCTTATCATAGCTATCACAGTGATTGGCGCACTAACCGCGGGATTTGTTGGACGTTTCGTTATAAAGACCGGTGAAACTATTTTGGCGCGAATGCCAGTTATCCGAAGTGTTTATAGCGCCATAAAACAGATATTAGAAACTATTCTTCAACAGCAATCTCAGGCCTTTCGCCAGGCAGTTTTGGTAGAGTATCCCCGTCGCGGGGTTTGGGCCATTGGTTTTATTACCGGCGAAACCGAGGGGGAGGTTCAGAGTCTTACCAAAGAAGAAGTGCTAAACGTATTTCTGCCGACAACCCCTAATCCTACTTCTGGTTTTTTATTGTTTTTGCCGCGCGAAGATTTGGTTGTTTTGGATATGAGCGTTGAAGAGGCTGTAAAAATGGTGATTTCAGGAGGGATCGTCACGCCGCCAGACCGACGATCAGGCGCTGAAAAATCCCAACCTGTTGTGTCCGCGCGGACTTATGAGGAGCTGGATATTTTGCGAGAAAAAGAAGGTGGGACCCGCCTTGTTTCAGGCATGGCGCCTAAATCTTAGCCTGATCGTAAGTAAGCGACAGCTTCGTCTCGTTCAAAAAGGTAGAGTAATGTTCTGAGGGCTTCGCCGCGTTCACTTTTCAGTTCTGGGTCCATTTCTAAGATTATTTTTGCGTCGCCTTGCGCAATCGTTAACAGGTCAGCATGGGATGAAAGGTCTGCCAGCCGAAAGTCGGGGATGCCGCTTTGCCGTGTGCCTAATATTTCGCCGCCGCCGCGCAGACGCAAATCTTCTTCGGCGATGAGAAAGCCATCATCGGTTTCACGCATCATTTTTAATCGTGCCCGAGCGGTTTCAGTTAGTGGTGAGGCATAAACCAACAAACAAGTAGAACGTTGATCACCGCGACCAATACGGCCGCGTAACTGGTGCAGTTGAGCTAGGCCGAATCGTTCCGCATGTTCGATAACCATAATACTGGCTTCCGGCACGTCGACCCCTACCTCAATAACGGTTGTTGCAACCAGAATGTTTGCTGTTCCAGAACTGAAGCGGCTCATGGCTGCATCCTTCTCAGGGCCTTTCATCCGTCCATGAATGAGTTCTACCTCATCGCCGAACTGCTTTTTGAGTGCTGCGAAGCGTGCCTCAGCGTTGGCGAGGTCAATGGTCTCAGATTCTTCAACTAGTGGGCAAACCCAATATATTTTAGCGCCGGTTTTGATAGCACGTCCAATACTGGCAACTACTTCGCCAAGTCTATCGTTTGAGATGGTGCGCGTGTCTACCGGTTCACGGCCCGGCGGTTTCCCTAAGAGCCTTGAACAATCCAAATCACCATAGGCAGTAAGTAGGAGGGTTCGTGGAATAGGTGTTGCGGTCATAACGAGTGTATCCACCCCCCTGCCTTTTTCTGCAAGCGTTAGTCTTTGATGAACGCCAAAACGGTGCTGTTCATCAATGACAACTAGAAGAAGATTGCTAAAAATTACATCTTTTTGGAACAGAGCATGCGTACCAACGATGAGATTTAGCGTTCCGTCTTCTAGCGCGTTCATTGTTTTTTTTCGGCCTGCTCCACGATCTCGCCCCGTTAGGATGCCCAGTGTGATACCGGTATCCTTTAAAAGTTGGCTCAAAGTTTCAAAATGTTGGCGCGCCAAAATCTCGGTAGGTGCCATAATGGCGACTTGTCCTCCGGTTTCTATTGCATTAAGTGCAGCAAATAACGCGACCACAGTTTTTCCGCTGCCCACATCACCTTGCAGGAGCCTTAACATTCTGCCGTTGGTGGCCATATCATTGGTTATTTCGGTTATTGCAGATTCCTGCGCTGTTGTGAGCTGGAACGGTAGGTTTTCGATGACTCTTCCTCGGAGTTGCCCTTTCCCTGAAATTTTAGAACCGGGCAGCTTACGAAGCGCGCGGCGGATGAGAGCTAATGCCAATTGATTGGCCAATAACTCGTCGTAGGCAAGGCGGGTTCGGCTGCGCGTTAAGGGCTCTAGATCATCCAAGCTCTCAGGTGTGTGGCATCGTTGTAGGGCTTCGTGCCAATTGGGCCAGTTGTTTTGTTTTTTTAATGGTTTGTCTAACCATTCTTTTAACTCGGGGGCTTTAGCGAGGCTGCCTCGGATGGCTTTACCGATTGTTTTGAGGGTCAGGCCTGCGGTTAATGGATATACTGGCTCAATTACGGGCATCGTCTCTTTATCATCAAGCTTTAACACATAGTCGGGATGAGTTATTTGCTTCTCACCGCTAAATTCTTCGATGGTTCCGCTTACAATGCGCGTCTCGCCAATGGGAAGGAGGCGCAGAAGATAATCTTCTTTGGCATGGAAAAAGATTAGGGTCAGAAATCCACTGTCATCCCGGCATCGAACTCGGTAAGGTTTTCGTGCGTAGCCTTTTTCATGTTTTTCGACTTTAATCGTAAGTGTACACACTCGACCATTGGGGGCGTCTCCGATAGCGGGACTAAAACTTCGATCAACAATTTCACGCGGTAAATGCCATAAAAGGTCGACTATTTTCGGGCCAGCTAAATTTTCTATTAGCTTGGCGATACGCGGCCCAACACCAGTTAGGCTGGTTACGGGAGCGAATAATGAGAAGAGGATTTGTGGACGCAAAGATGAATGCCAATAATATTAAAAGTGATTTTGATTCTAAACCAACGCCGGCCACTTCACCATAAAACACGATGATAATTTACTCTGAGTAAAAAGCGCTCTATATCCTCTCTCATGAGTATAGATCAAGCAATGGATAAGCGTCGCCGGCGGCTACTCTTTAGATGCTGGCATCGGGGAACAAAAGAAGTAGATATTCTGCTGGGCGGCTTTGCGGATGCGCATGTGGAAACCATGGACGATTCAGAACTTGATAAGTTAGAGCAATTACTCGAACAAAATGACATCGACCTTTACAACTGGATTACGGCTAAATTTCCATGGCCGGCGAATATTGAAAATGAAATTACGGCGGCCTTAAGCGCGTTCTGTGCGAAGGGTAAGCATCGTTGAATGGTTTAGAGGCCGGTCAAATTAATTTTATAACTGGTGTGCCAGAGGGCTATGATGCATTTTTGTTAGCGGCTATGTGCCGCAAGCAGCAGGGTAGTTTTCTTCATATTTGTCGTGATGATGCACGCCTTGACCGGCTGAAAAAGGGGCTCCGATTTTTTGCACCCGATATCGACTTGTTGGCATTTCCTGCTTGGGATTGTTTACCGTACGACCGTGTTTCACCGGCATCTGATATCGTTTCTACACGGCTAAGTGCACTTGCTTGTCTTACGGAAGATACGAACGACACACGAATAGTGTTAACAACGATAAACGCGATTCTCCAAAGAATACCCGCACGTGCTTTTTTTAAAGGGGCAACGTTGACCGTATGCGAAGGTGAAGCGGTGGACCGAGAGACATTGCTCGCATTTTTTATGACTAATGGTTATCGGAGAGCGGAAACTGTGCGGGAGCCTGGCGAATTCGCTGTACGTGGTGGCATCGTGGATATGTTTGCGCCAGGAGAGAACGATCCCATAAGATTGGATTTTTTTGGCGAGAGCCTAGAGAAAATTCGAGCCTTTGATGCAATGTCTCAACGTTCGAAAAGCACAAAGAAGCGTATTGAAATTATGCCGGTTAGTGAGGCGCCACTAGACGACGACAGTATTTCGCGATTCCGTGGCCGCTACCGACAAGCATTCGGCGTACCGTTAGACAATGATTTTATTTATGCTTCGGTGAGTGCGGGGCAGCGTCAATCGGGATATGAGCATTGGTTGCCATTCTTCCATAATCAATTGGAAACATTATTTGACTATCTGCCTGAGGCGACTATTTGCTTCGATCATCAGTGGGAGAATGCTTTCCAGGCACGGTGTGAAACTATCCAAGATCATTTTCAGGCGCGTATTGAGTTCTTGCCATCAAATCTTCGAGCTGCAGTTTCGCAAGATGAACCGGTTTATCAGCCAATAGATCCGGATGAGTTTTTTGTGACTGACGAAGAATGGCGGACAGTTCTTGCGAAACGGAAAATTATACAGTTTTCACCCTTCGATGATGGCGCTGAGAGAAGTGGTATAACGAATGCTGGCGGGCGAGCGGCACCAACTTTTGCTGAGGCACGCCAGAGAGAAGATATTAATTTGTTTGATGCGGTACGCCAGGCGATTACAGACGCCTCTAAATCCAAGCCGGTTGTCATTGCGTCTGTAAGCTCAGGCTCTCGTGATCGCCTGATTAAATTAATTTCCTCATCAGATGATAAGCCACCTAAAGAGATATCCTCCTGGGCTGAAATAGAGGGGCAGTCAAAGGATATGCCCTATATGGCGGTCTGGGAAACCGAAAAGGGGTTCAATGCGCCGGAGCTCTTGGTATTAAGCGAAGAAGATATTTTAGGTGAACGTTTGGCCCGTCCTGGTCGCCGCGCGAAAAAGGCAGAGAACTACATCTCTGAGGCCTCGTCGCTTGATCTGGGCGATTTGGTGGTTCATATCGAAAACGGTATCGGGCGCTATGATGGCCTTGAAAGCGTTACAGTCGATAATGCGCCGCATGATTGTGTGCGTCTTCTATATGCAGGCGATGATCGGTTATTTATTCCTGTTGAAAATATAGACACATTATCGCGGTATGGTGCGGAGCAGTCGAATGCATTGCTCGACAAACTAGGCGCAATTTCCTGGCAGGCGCGACGCGCGCGTGTAAAAGAACGAATTCAGGAGATGGCCGAGCAATTGCTGAAGGTTGCTGCAGAGCGATCGTTAACCAAAGGTCAGGTAATGTCGCCGCCGCCTGGTGCGTATGACGAGTTTTGTGCCCGTTTTCCGTGGACAGAAACCGATGATCAACTACGTGCTATAGATGACACTATGGCGGATTTAGTATCGGGCCAGGCTATGGACCGGCTTATCTGTGGCGATGTTGGTTTTGGTAAAACTGAAGTTGCCATGCGTGCAGCATTCGTCACGGCATCCAATGGTTTCCAAGTAGCAGTGGTAGTGCCAACCACCTTACTAGCTTTTCAACATTATCAAACATTTAAAGATCGTTTTGCTGGCCTGCCAGTTACTGTAAGGCATTTGTCACGTTTGGTGTCTCCAAAAGATAGCCAGCAAGTTAAAGACGGGCTGACCGATGGATCGGTAGATATTGTAATTGGTACCCATGGGTTGTTGGCAGAAAGTATCGAATTTGAGAATCTAGGCCTTTTGGTGATTGATGAAGAACAACATTTCGGCGTTGGACAGAAAGAACGGCTTAAAGAATTAAGGAGTGATCTTCATATTTTGACCCTCACCGCAACGCCAATCCCAAGGACATTGCAGCTTGCGCTGGCTGGCGCACGGGATATGAGTATTATTGCTACGCCACCTGTGGATCGGTTAGCCATTCGGTCATTTGTTTTACCTTTCGACCCGGTAGTGATTCGGGAAGCCATTCACCGTGAACTGTTTAGAGGTGGCCAGGTATTTTATGTGTGTCCTCGCATCAGCGACCTAACACGTGTTAGCAAACGTCTTGCCGAACTGGTGCCTGATGCAAAGATTGTTGTCGCTCACGGGCAGATGGCTCCGCAAGAGCTTGAGGCGGTAGTCAAAGACTTCAATCAAGGCAAGGCAGATATATTGGTGTCGACGAATATTATCGAGGCAGGGATCGACATTCCCAACGCGAATACAATGCTGGTTCATCGAGCGGATCGATTCGGGTTGGCCCAACTCTATCAATTACGAGGTAGAATTGGTCGCTCTAAAATACGGGCCTATGCCTATTTAACTTTGCCAGCTGGACGAATTCTGGGCGCCGCTGCGGAGAAACGATTGGCAGTTATGCAGACTTTGGATACTTTGGGCGCTGGTTTTTCATTAGCCAGCCACGATCTCGATATACGGGGCGCCGGCAATCTGCTCGGTCAGGAGCAGTCCGGCAATATCAAAGAAGTGGGTATAGAGCTTTATCAACATATGCTGGAAGATGCGATTTCATCAATGCGTGAAGAGAGGGGAGATGCGGCTTCACAACCAGATTCTTGGTCGCCGCAGATTTCTTTAGGTGTGGCTGTTCTGATACCCGATGATTTTGTAGCTGACCTTGGTTTGCGAATGGGGCTTTATCGGCGTCTCTCCCATATTGAAACTAAACCAGAGATTGACGCTTTTGCTGCCGAACTTATCGATAGATTTGGCAAATTACCTAAGCCGGTGGAGAACTTGTTGAAGGTTATGGAAATCAAAAACCTCTGCCGTTTGGCTGGTATTGAAAAAGTCGATGCAGGTCAGGCTGGTGCCTCGGTAGTTCTGCGTGAGAGTCGTTTTGTCAATCCGCTTGGGCTTGTAAGTTACATCCAACGTAACCCGTTAAATGTCAAATTACGGCCCGATCAGAGCATTGTTTTTAAAGCAGAGTGGCCGATGCCTGATCATAGAATCAATGGTGTGACGAGGATTATCGGAGAACTAGCAGAAATAGCGACCCAAGCTCAAGCCGCCTGATTCTATTCTAGATCCAAGCGCACTGCGATTGCTGCACTTGCAATTACGGCAATATCATCGCGCTCATCGTCAATTACGTCCAAGCCTCCTTGTACGGCTTTTACGGCGACAGTGCCCACTGGCAAAGTGGCTTTTACTGCATCAGTATCAACCTCGTTAGGTTTTTGTACACCAATCGTAACTTCCACTTGAACATCATCGCGTTCGACCCCGAGCGTTCTAATCATGGTTAATGAACTATGGTGCAAAGCATCTTGCACGGCACGTTTAGCGGCTTTGGTGTAATCGCCACCGTGAAGATCGTTGCCGGCGCCCATTTCCAATATGACCCGTCGTAACGTCATTTTGCTTTCTCCTTTAAGGTAAATCCAGATGCACAACTGCGGCCGCATGGGCGATTAACGTATAGTCTGTACCTTCGTCATTTGGAATTTTGAGGCCACCCTCGACCACGGTTACACTCCCGGTTCCATGTGGCAAAACGGCAGCAACTTTCTCTTTATCAACTTGATTTGGGTCCGGAACGCCGACGGTCACTTCTGTCACCATAGAATCGGTATCCTTGCCTAACGCTTTGGCAACACTTAACGAATTATGCCAGAGTGCATCCTTTAGGGCGCGCACAGCCGCTTTTGTTGGGTCGGCACCCCTGATATCTGTTCCCATGCCGATTTCTAGCACGACTCTTTTCATTGGCATTTCAGAAATCCTTATTGGTTTACGGTCGCGGAAACGGCCGTGTTTTGGTTTCGTTTATTCTCCAGAACCATATCAAAAATATTATTAAATGCCTCCGGTTCCTGAGCACCGGAGAGGGCGTATTCTCCATCAATGATAAAGAATGGCAAACCGTCAATACCGGTACGACGGCCAACCGTATCTTTATCTTGAACTTGTGATCTTGCCGAAGCGCTCTGGGTGAACTCTGTAAATGCTTCTCCATCTAATCCGCAACCGGTGGCAATTTTTTGAAGTTCTTTAGCATCTCCAATATCCCGTCCGTGTAGAAAAAAAGCTCTAAACAGAGCTTCAACGATTAGGTCCGATTGTTTAGTTTTTGCTGCAAAATGGATAAGGGTATGGGCAGAAACGGTGTTTGGTGTTTTCTCAATTTTGTTAAATCTAAAATCTATTTCTTCCCGGACGCCCACGGCGTCAATATGTTCGTAAAGGCGCTTAGCTTCTTCGATATTACCAAACTTGGAAATAAAATATGTATCTCGTTCCATGCCGTCTTCGGGCATTGTGGGGTTAAGCTGAAAGGGATGCCAACGTATGTTTGCTGAGATATTTGGACGGGACTTGAGTGCACGGTTAAGGCGGCGTTTGCCGATAAAACACCAAGGGCAAATCGGATCAGAAAAAATATCAATCGTAATTAGCATAAGCGACTTTTTTGCTAAAATGTGGCAACCATTAGGAAATACTGAGATCACATAAATTCAGTCAGAGCTAGTTAATTCCAATATTGCATGAGTTTTCTAGGGTTTCATTCTTTGTACGATAGTAAGCGGTACAATAAATATTCGACTATAAAAATGTTTGGTGGCCATAAAAATAAAACCCAATTGAATAACCTTCGGTAATTTCACATGGCGAGACAATTATCTAAATACGATTTAAATCTCGAGAAATGTGCTGCAAATTTTCAGTCTATGAGCCCAGTAGGTTTTGTGGCGCGGTCGGCGACAGCCTATCCCGAAAAGATTGCCGTCATCGATGGGGAGCGGCGGTTTAGTTATTTCGCATTTTATGAGCGCTGCCGGCGGCTTGCATCTGCATTGACGAAAATAGGCCTTGTGAAAGGGGATACGGTTTCTGTAATGGCGGCTAATGTGCCGGCGCTTCTGGAGGCTCATTATGGTATTCCGATGATTGGGGCAGTTGTGAACGCGCTTAATATTCGTCTCGATGCAGACACGATTGCTTTTATTTTAGAGCACGCGGAGACGCGCGTGTTATTAACGGACAGAGCCTTTTCATCAACGATAAAATTAGCTCTCAACCAAGTGAGTCGAAAAATTTTGGTTATCGATATCGATCATCCGGAAATTCAGGATGGCCAATTCCTTGGAAAATTTGAATACGAAGAGTTTCTATTAAGTGGGGATCCTACTTTTCAGTGGTCTTTACCAGATGATGAATGGGACTCTATTGCACTGAACTACACGTCTGGTACGACCGGAAATCCAAAAGGCGTCGTCTATCATCACCGTGGCGCTTACCTTAACGCTATGGGCTCGGCGATAGCGTTCGGCTTTCATCCCAATACAATTTATCTTTGGACTCTTCCGATGTTTCATTGCAATGGTTGGACGAATACTTGGAGCATTACAGCAGTTGGCGGAACCCATGTTTGTTTACGACAAGTGGAGCCCTGCCGCATTTTTCAGTTGATAGAGAAACATTGCGTCACACATTTGTCCGGGGCCCCGATTGTGCTTAATATGTTGATCCACGCCCCTGATGAAGAAAAGCGAAAGTTCGCTCATGGGCCAATTGAAATTGCGACCGGAGGTGCAGCCCCGCCGAGTGCTGTTTTAGCGGGCATGAAGGCTATGGGGTTTAACGTGCGTCACCTATATGGGTTAACGGAATCCTACGGGCCATCAACGGATTGCGTTTGGCAGTCAGATTGGGATGATCTTTCATTTGATGAACAGGTTAGAAAGGTCGCACGCCAAGGCGTGCGGAGTATCACTCTGGAGGGTCAACGTGTCGTAGATCCAGAAACTATGAAGGATGTGCCAGCTGATGCTGAAACCATCGGAGAAATTGTTTTGCGGGGCAATACGGTGATGAAAGGGTATTTGTGTAATGTGGATGCCACGGAGGCGGCATTGAAAGACGGCTGGTTCCATACGGGTGATTTGGCGGTGATGCACCCTGACGGATATGTGGAGATCAAGGATCGTGCGAAAGATATTATTATCTCCGGTGGAGAGAATATTTCGAGCTTGGAGGTGGAAGAAGTGCTCTACCGGCACCCCAAAATTTTGGAGGCCGCCGTTGTGGCTAAGCCTGATGGGAAATGGGGCGAAACGCCATGTGCATTCGTCGCAAGGGCTACAGGAGGAGAAGATCTTTCGCAAGATGAAGTTATCGATTTTTGCCGTAATAATATGGCGCGGTTTAAAGCGCCGAGCCGGGTCATTTTTGGAGAACTACCAAAGACTTCGACCGGTAAAATTCAAAAATTCGTACTTCGCGAACGCGCAAAGGAGTTATGAGAATGGGTGCGCTGAAAGGGAAAACAGCATTTATTGCGGGAGCCTCTAGTGGCCTTGGAGCGCATTTAGCCAAAGTGCTTGCACGCGAAGGGGCTGTGATCGTAGTAGCCGCACGACGCTTGGAACGTTTGGAAGGACTGGTGTCTAGCATTAAAAAAGATGGCGGGATAGCAAGTGCTGTCGAAATGGATGTAACCGATGGTGACAGTGTAAATGATGCCGTAAGCGAGGCAGATCAAGAGCTGGGTGGTATCTCAATCTTGTTGAATAACTCGGGCGTCGCTGGAACTCAGGCGGCGATTGATACTGATGAACCAGAATGGGATCGCGTTGTCGATACCAACTTAAAGGGGGCATGGCTTGTGGGTCGAGCTGTGGCAAAGCGGATGATTGCCCGTGACCGTGGTGGTAGTATTATAAATACCGGTTCGGTTTTGGCGTTTAAAGCTCAAAAGGGGACAATGCCTTATGGGGTTTCGAAAGCTGGTTTGGTTCAGATGACCAGGATGCTTGCGGCGGAGTGGGCGCGCTACGATATTCGTGTCAATGCAATCGCGCCGGGCTATATCGAGACTGATATCAACCGTGAGTTTTTGCAATCAGCCATGGGCCAGTCGATGGTAAAGGCGATACCTCAAAGGCGTTTTGGAGAACCTGAAGATTTGGAAGGAGTCGTGCTTCTTTTAGCGGGTGAAGCATCGTCCTATATCACCGGTGCATTAATACCGGTCGATGGCGGGCATACACTGATGCTTGCTTAACTTGAATCAACAGAAGGGGAGAGAATTATGATCGTTGAAAAAAGAACTTATACGCTCCGTCCCGGCGGCGTACCGCAATACATGGCAATTTATGAGGAATACGGCGTCGCTGTACAGAAAAAGATTTTGGGTAAGATGGTTGGTTGGTACTACCCGGAAATCGGGGAGCTTAATCAAATCATTCACATGTGGGGCTACAAAGATTTGGCCGATCGGACTAAACGACGTGAGCGCTTGGGCAAGTCCAGGGCTTGGCAAAAATACTTATCGAAAATTCGTGAAGCTGAATTAATTGTGAAACAAGAAAACCAAATTTTGATCCCAGCCCCCTGGTCACCGAAGCCCAGATAATGGAATTTACACTATCGCAAGAAGTGGAGGAAACGAGGGCCCAAATTACAGCTTTCGTGAATGAAAGAATCATCCCTCTGGAGACGGATAAGGCGAATTTCGACGAACATGAAAATATAGCCAAAGAACCGCTAGAGGTATTAAAGGCAGAGGCTAAAGCGGAAAATCTTTGGTCGCTGTCTTTGCCGAAAGAGTGGGGTGGTCGTGGCTTTTCGATGGTTGAGATCGCGGCTTGTTACGAAGAAATGAATAGGTCTATTTTTGGGCCTGTTTGCTTCAACGCCTCAGCGCCTGATGACGGTAATATGCGGGTCTTGTCGCAAGTGGCTCGTCCTGATCAGCAAAAGAAATGGCTGACACCTATTGCCGACGGATCAATCCGATCATCCTTCATAATGACAGAGCCGCACCCCGGGTCCGGCTCAGACCCGACGATGATGCGCACTAAGGCTGTGCGTAAGGGTGATATGTGGATCGTCAATGGTCACAAGTGGTTCATCACCGGCGCTGGTGTGGCAGAGCATTTCATATTGATTGCTCGTACATCGGACGATACGCGGAAGGGGCTTTCGGCTTTTCTTTTCCATCGTGACGCGCCTGGATGGCGAATAGAGCGACGTATTCCGATTATGGGGCCAGAAGAACATGGCGGGCATTGTGAGTTGTTTTTTGAAGGAATGGAAATTCCTGATGAAGACCGGCTGATGGAAGTGGGCGATGGCTTGAAGCTCACACAAATTCGTCTCGGACCGGCGCGACTTACTCACTGTATGCGCTGGTTAGGTCTGGCTAAAAGAGCTATGGAAATTGCGACTGCTTATGTAAGCGAACGAGAAGGGTTCGGTGTAAAGTTAGCGGATCGCGAGAGTGTACAATGGCTTTTGGGTGAAGCGGCGATGGATATCCAAATAGGCCGTTTGCTGGTGATGCATGCAGCGTGGAAGTTGGATCAAGGCGACTTCGCGCGAAAAGAAGTTTCAATGGCAAAAATACAAGTAGCTGACACGCTTCAAAAAGCTGTTGATACCGCCATTCAATTGAATGGTGCACGAGGCTATTCCAAAGATACTATTTTAGAATGGATATACCGGTATGCCCGACAGGCGCGATTAGTCGATGGTGCTTCGGAAGTTCATAAGATGGTTTTGGCCAAAAACCTGTATGCGGACGGTCCGGATTTTTGGCGATGGGGGTAGAGAGCGGCGATCTCGGCTCATTTGAGCCGCTCGCAGCATTTCTTGCCGAACAGGCAGGGGCGAAATCGGCTTCCATACAACGCTTTGATAAGCTGAGTGGTGGTGCCATCCAAGAGAACCACGCACTTGATGTCGTCTTCGAAGGGGGTAGCTTTGAGGGAAACCAAGCATTGGTTCTCCGAACGGACGCACCGTCAGGTGTTGATATAAGCCATGCCCGAGCCGAGGAATTCCAATTACTACAATGTGCTTACGCTAAAGGGGTCTGTGTTCCTGAGGCGCTGTGGGTATGTGCAGATGCCAATGTCTATGAACGCCCCTTTTATGTGATGCGACGGGTGAGCGGGTCTGCAGAAGGGCACCGCCTTGTGAAGGATCAAGCGGTTATCGATAACGGTGACGGCCTAGTTGCGCATCTCGGGGCGCAGCTTGCTAAAATCCATAGTATTACGCCGGAAAACCAAAGTTTTGATTTTCTAAACCTGCCTGAGCCGACGCCAGCCATTGCTGGTGTCGTGCGGTTTCGTAAATATTTAGATGAGTTACCTGGCGATTACCCGGCTATTGAGTGGGGGCTTCGGTGGTTAGAGAAAAATGCGCCTAGCGAGGTCGACCTTGTTCTGACACATCACGATTTTCGTATTGGTAATTTGATGATGGATAGCGGAATTTTGACCGGTATTCTCGACTGGGAGTTTGCCGAGTGGAGCGACTACCACGAGGATTTGGCGTGGTTTTGCGCTCGGTGTTGGCGGTTTGGTAATTTTGAAAAAGAGGCCGGCGGCATTGGGGATCGCTCAGCATTTTATGATGGTTACCAGGAAATGAGTGGGCGGCAGATTGATCCTAAGCAAATCTATTTTTGGGAAGTATATGCCCATATGCGTTGGGCGGTAATTGCGGTCCAGCAAGGTGTCCGACATTCCTCTGGTGAGGAGCGTTCCTTGCACTTAGCGCTGACCGGAAGAGTGTGTGCAGAGTTGGAGTGGGAGTTAATTCGAATGACTAAACCGGGGGATCAGCATGGAACGAGATAAGCCGGCTGCGGCCGATTTGTTGAAAACAGCGCGTTCATTAATGCGTGAAGAACTGCTAGCCCATTTGCCGGCAGAGCAGAAGCTCAATGGTTTGATGATTGCAAACGCAATGGCGATTGCCGCACGAGAGTTGGAGGTAGTGCGGGATATGGAAGAGGAGGTGGGAGGATCGTTACGCGCGTTCTATCCGGAGATGAAAACAGCTACGTTATCTGAACTTTGCAATCGTTTTGCTGGTGATATTAGGAAAGGTCATTTCGACGATGATGAAAATGCCTACAACGCTCTACTGGCCAACTCGCGTAAGCGTATCGCCATTTCTAACCCCGGGTATTTAGCGGCCTCGGAGAGTTAACTTTCGGTGCTCAATCCCAGTTTTCTAGTGTAGCTACGTCGTTGCCTGCAATTTTCCCGGTAATGAAACATTCCGATAAATTGCCACCACCTAGATAGAGAAATCCCCAAATACTGCCTAGCTCACCAGCTTCGTAAAGGCGCGGTATAGGCTCGTTGAAGGTGTTGATGATCCTTTGCTTGGTATCGTGTTTGGGGCCACCCTGGGTATTGGAAACTACAGGCCATATTTCTCCAACTAAAAAGGGCGGTTTTTGGACCTTGGTCATAGTTTCCTGAGGCCGACGGAAATCCTCGTCAACTCCGCTTTCAACGGCTTCGTTCCACTTGTCCAATGTATTCTGGATCACTGCTTCCTCGACGCCGATAATTTCGGCTAGTTCTCCCACAGAGTTTGCTTGTTTGAGAAGGCCTGATTGGACTTCTTTTAGATTGTCATCGCTCCAAGCGTAGTAGGCCGCCTCGCGGTCATTAAAAACAGTTTGTGCCATCGGATACATTTGACGTCCGTCTTCATCTACAACAACGTAAGCGGGGATACGGGGAAACTTCATGCGCGTAAAATCATAAAATTCTAAGTGACGGTGTCCGGTATCTTGCGCATATGGCGGGTTCTCATTCATGAACCTCTTGCCGTCCTGATCAAGACATATCCAAGACATAGGAACCGTTTTATCGTG